>Ga0123357_10005613_pt1 | contig 15093 bp, 3 predicted proteins | sample TergutEmb28metaG_FD_89873 | JGI IMG/M metagenome (GOLD analysis project Ga0123357, IMG submission 89873) | Embiratermes neotenicus P4 segment gut microbial communities from Petit-Saut dam, French Guiana - Emb289 P4 | ecosystem: Host-associated > Arthropoda: Insects > Digestive system > Gut ...
ACTTATGTATACGGTGTGGCATGTTGACAAATATAAAATTACATTTAAATTAGTTATCAGTCACTTGACTAATGAAAACTTGTAGCATATTGTAGTGTCCTCAGGCCAACATCTGGGTCTGAGTTTTTCGACACATTCACGAATATTTTTCTCCTCAGAATATTTCCACTATAGAACATTTATTCATGAAAATTGCCTAGAAAACTAAAATGACAAATTCCAGGAGAACCTCTCGCGGCCCGGTATAATTGATGCCACGGCCCGGTGACGGGCCGCGGCCCAGCGATTGAGAAACATTGCATTAGAGTACTTCCGACCTCGAACAGAAAATTTCCAGCTTTTTACTTCTCTTATACGGAATGACCGAAGGCTGAGATTTTCTTGTGGTTAGGCCTACAACACGACCTTCAAGACAGCGGACCGAAGTACCGAAGTTGGTAATTCTATTTGGCATTTACAGCCACTTCTCGGTGTATTTCATTTTAGTTTGTTATTAGTCATACTGTCGTTAATTTTAAAGCGGCGAGTCTCACTCCAAAGTGCGACTCTGAGGAACGAATTAATTTGGTATTTGAGACGGCGTAAGGAACCGTTCTCCGCCACCTTGCAGCAGATAAAGCCAACTATTCCTCAACAACACACGTGAAAATTTACGGAGGAAACATATCAGAATTTCTGTAAATAGAAGCAACAAAACAGAAAGGGTTAATTTAACTTTCTGTAAGTCTCGCCTGCTAGATAATTTATAGAAACTACTTAGCGCCAGTTACTTTATTGTGTGTCTTATATCGGCGGCTATAAAGTTCACACATTAAGTTTTAAACACTTTCAACGACACTTCCTCTTCTTAATGACTTCTTAAAACTTGGTATTAACCCCTAAAATACATTACACAGTGGCCAACAGAGACAGCAAGAAATCAGTTGTTTTTTTTTAATGCAAGCAGACGTACCTGTTCTTTGCCCAGTGTATAGTAGTTTTCCTTTCACTACCACAATGCGTAAGCAGGTAAGGTTTCATAGAATGAATAGCAGACAAAAAAAAAGTTTTATTCGTGTAATTGAAAAATTGCATCGATACCAAACAGGTTTACAGACCACAGACTAGGTGATAATCGCCGCGGATGGTGGGCGTGTCTGGCGCAGTACGACGGACTAGTGGACTGTTGTTAGGAACGACAGACTATCTTACTACTATCGCACACAGAGTAAAAACATCAACCATTTCGAGTCGCGTGTAGTTACAGCGTGCACTGTGCGCATGTTTTCAGGATGCATAGCAGCGACTCGTCATTCATCACAATATCTTGCGCACGCGCACCAACCGCATTCCTAGCGGGAATAACCTCCATGTCGGTGGATAGTATATACTCGAATCGCATCCTGACATCCGTCCGCTATACTCGAACGTTGCATAAACAGCCTTCCCTAGCCGACATGCACGCAAAATCATCTACGAGTAGTAAATTTCATAATATACCTGGGTGTTCACTGTTCGGTTCACGAAGGGAAAGAGGAAAGAAGCAAGGAACCCATATCGCACCGATAGGAGAGTTAATATAAGGCCTGAATACGTGAGAAACGTACTGATCTGTTTCAAGGTTGGATGTTAATGAAACTTGGCATTAACATGAAAAAGACATTGAGGGTCATATCTCATCAGTACGTTCTAATTCCAAAATTCAACAACAGAGTCGAAACGGTAAAAAGGTAAAGTTATCGCTGTCTTCATTTTAACAAATTCGTAAACTTCCAGACAACTTTGGTGAGGGGCATCTTATTTCTTCACGATATGGCCGTATGGCAGGCTTTTATGAACATTGTAATTTTCTGGTTCCACAAAATTATAAATTTCATCTTCAACCGAGCAACTGCGTTTACGCCCCCCCCACGGCCCCCCGTCCCCCAAGAAAACTCCCTCGAAACCACATTCCAGTCGCTTCACAATATCAACCGTGCGTACGTGTGGAAAGACAGTGGCATTAGCCTAATCCAACCACTTCGGTCACAAATTTCATCTAATTAATACCTGAAATTCAGTTCCTGCTTTACGGCAGACACAACCATATGCTGCAACTCAACATCTAATGCTCCTGATGATGGTCGTATGTACCCGAAACATGTCGAGCTAAGAATACATCAATAAAATTACCTAGTTGCGTCAAGTTGGCATTTCACATTAATTAATTGTAACGTTTGTGAAAATCTATGAGTTGATTCAGCAGTTACTAATGAGGACATATGGCCCCGATACTTCAGCGTTGCTTTCATTTTGAATTACTGATTTGAAGGCGAAATTGGGGAATAATTTAATATATAAGATAGAAGATATTTTCGAATCCTCTGTCCCTTATAGTATAACTCCTTTGAGCGCTCTATCATTGCCTTCTAATCACTTCGTCATTTATCAGATCGCCACGACATTTTCGCACTAGTGACTCGGAATTAGGAACGCGTAATGGCAGCTTGATAATTTCACTGTAATTAATGAACACTCTCCATCGATCCACTAACCTCTACTTCACCGGCAGAATGTACGTATATTTGAAACGTCGCTTTGATCGTGTTTAAACTGAAGTGTATTCTTGCTGTTTCTAAACTACTGAAAGAGGTATGTGAGCCCAGGGGTGTCCAGTAGTATTATGAAAATTAAAACGTTCCGTCATTTTGCAGCTTGCAAATAAAGGTAAAGCAGTCCCGTTACAGGCCCGAAGGGGCCCAGAGGGTTCCAGGAGGTTAAGGTTCCCAGATTTCGTGACAACGGCATAGGATGGTGGTAAGGTTGTCAGCCTTACGCACCGGCCGCCTTTACCCCCAATAAATGCTCCTGATACTCATTTCTGTTAGAGGATGAATCGACCCCAGAGCCGTAGTGCGATCGGAATGATTTTATGTAAATGAAAAATCTAATGACACCAGCTGAGATCGAACCAGCGACCTTCCATTTGTAACACAGCACCATAACCACTGGGCTACCGCGGTCCCCTGCAGCTGGCAGGTAGGATGCTTATATGCCGACGTCCAGTTTTATATATCGGCGGGCGATACAAGGCTTTGGTGGGGAGGCCTGAGGGAAAGAGCCTGCTTAGAGGACCTAGTCGTAGACGGGAGGATAGTAATAAAGTGGATCTTCAGGGAGTGAGATGGGAGGGACTCGTGGCTGTCGACTGTGAATTCTGTAATGAGCCTTTGCGGTCCATAAAATGCGGGGAATTTCTTTGACTAGCTAAGGATCTATTGGCTTCGCAGGAAGCACTCTGTTGGCTTTAATTAGTTAGTTATATCTGCAGCGCGGTCGATACATGCTTACGGTGTGGTGTTGTAGTAATCCGAGGGAAGGAGACGACTTGGAGACCTTATGCTTAGATGAGAGGATATATTAAAATTGGTTTTAAGGAGGTAAACTGAGAGGGCGTGGAATGGATTTATTTGGCCCAGGGCGGTCTTGGACTGGATTCGTTTTGGTCATTGCGGGGTTAGTGTGGAGGTGGTGCTGTTGTAACGCGATAATGAATCTTTGGGTTCCATAAGATGCCGAAAGCGCGTTAACTAAATGACGAACTGGTATACTGTCGTGAAGGAATATGCTGCACATCGTTGATAAGTAAGTAGATCGGGTAAAAGGTGAAAGGTAAAGTGATCCCGTTACAGGTCCGTTGTGGCCCACCCTTCCGTGACCGCGGCACTAGAAGGGGATGAGTGGTCAGCAGCACGCCCCGGCCGCACTTTACCCCCGGGAAAGACCCGGTACCCACTGTACAGGAGGCTGGGTGGGCCCCAGGGCCGGTCTGGACGGGCGGAAAATCTCCTCCCCACCGGGATTCGATTTCGGACCGTCCAGCCCATAGGCTGTCGCTATACCGACTGAGCTACCCGGCCCAAGTAGATTGAGTAGTGGGCTGAAATTAATTACGTACTTAGGTAGCAAAAAAGAGGTCAACTGATGTTGCAATCTCTCGGAAGAAATTGTTCCTTTTCTTTACCTTGAAGATGTATGCAGAAATTCCGGTAGAAAATATTTTACAAAGTAGCATAGTAATAAAACTGGACAGAGTGCGCACTCTTGTGTGAGACAGAATTATGATCCGATGATTTGTGTCCTTGTAATGAGTTTGCGTTTCACGTAGATCAACGTCGAGCCAAGGTGTGAAGATGCGATGCACTATCACTGCATGTTTCGTAATGTACACGATCGCCCTTGACGGCTCTTTAGTTTAGCTGTTGTCACTTATGCTAACTGCGAATGTAACCAATGGAAAATGATGTCTGTGCGCTGGAGTACCGTAGGAGTTGCTGGTGTGGTGTTTCGAAGTTACTTCATCTACATACGATTGCAACTGGGATATTTATTAGCAAGGAAATGACTTCAGTTCCTGCATGGTACCAAGTGCTCTCATTATTAGAGTTCCTGTCCCAAGTGACTGCCGCAGCTCGAGTCACAATACGTTTTGGATGCCGTCATACTATCTAGAATGGTCTCCATAAATTGAACTGCAAATTAACCCTTTTAAGCCTCAAAGTTGTGTGATAAATGTAGCTTAAAATTAAGTTCCTTTTAACAGAAGACAGCGTTTCCGCTGAAAGAATCCGTAAATGTTGTATGAGGAAACAGTCGTTGTTTGTTCTGAGAATTATTTACATATAATACACTCTGTTTGGGCAGGGTAGTTAAGTCGGTACAGCGACTGACTACGGGCTGGACGGTCCGGGATCGAATCCCGGTGGGAACGAGATTTTCTGCCCGTCCAGACCGGCCCTGGGGCCCACCCAGCCTCCTGTACAGTGGGTACCGGGTCTTTCCCGGGGGTAAAGTGCGGCCGGGGCGTGCAGCTGACCACTCACCCCCTTCCAGTGCCCCGGTCATGGAAGAGTAGAACTATACCTCTACCCAACCTCTGGGCCACACCGGGCATGTAACGGGAACACTTTACTTTTACCTACACACTGTGGGTGAAGTGCAGGGTTTTTATGATTTCAGAGTACCAGCCTCCGTACGATAAGTGACCACTGTGTCGTACGTGGTAAAATTCGGGAAAACATTGCTATTTCTGAGCTCAGAATCTTCAGATATAACGAAAATGTGCCTCGATTTCGAAAGTTGGGTTTTCACTCGGACATTGTAACCCGGATTAAGGGTATTTCAGAGAGAAATTGAAGGGGTGAAATGCTTTCTCTAACGCCTTCAGTTGCTAAGGCTGTAAACTAGATGAATGAATTATGGGCGGGTGGCACTGGTGGAAGAAGGGGGGGGGGGGACCGAGGTATCCGAGGCGGGGTGAAACAGGTGTGGTGCCACTCTTTTCCACCACAAATCCCGTGTGGGCCAGCCTGAGATCAAACTCGGCCTCCGTAGTAATTGGATGGCAATTAAATGGACGAGGCCTTGAACGTCCGAGGGAGTGTGAGAGGTGACGTGAAGGAGAAAAATTCACGTGGCTAGTAGTTAGAACCTTCAGATTGTGACACCGTGTGGTTGTGGTAACTGGCTACCAAGCTACACGGAGTTGTATGCGAGAAGACAGTATTCCTAACTTTCATTTCCATGAGAAATTCATATTTCATGCTCTGCACTCCGGCTATGTTAGGGTATGCGCTGGGGTCAGATACGGGGCGTTATGTCGAATTGCAGGTCGTTGTGAACACTGTCGAATCTTTCGAGTGCCGTAAAAGCGCGGCTTTGGTATAGAAGTGTTTTTTTAAGGACCACTCCGGAGTTGATTGGTTAGTCATGTTGCCCTAGCAGTGCCACGCCTACTTCAGTACCCTGGCGCTCTGATTCATGGAACTGAAAGACGTTCAGCTGCTGAAGAAATTTCCTACCACGATGGAACCCCAAGATGCATCAACGCTGTCACAAAGCCGTTTATTGAACCAGATAACACTATCAGGGAGAGGCGCGTGTGTGTACCCGTCCGTCTGCCGCCTAATTCCTATAGGAACGTCATACGCCTGCACTAACACAACGCCGTGAGTACGTTTGAAGGCTTGTGTTATCGCAGTACCAACATGGTTGACGAACGAACATTTGAGGGTGGAACAGCTCTAGCGCACTGAATTGGCGTCGGCGTCGTGACGTTTCGTGTGGTGAAGGGCCCTTGAATACAACTGCTGCCACTACTACTACTAGTACCACCACCACTACCACTGCTACTACTACTACCACCACCACCGCTGCTGCTACTATTAATACTACTACTATCACCACCACCACTGCTGCTGCTACTACTACTACTTCCACCACCACCACCACCACTCCACTGCTGCTACTACTACTACTACCACCACTGCTACTACTACTACTAGTACCACCACCACTACCACTGCTACTACCACCACCACCACCACCACCACCACAGCTGCTGCTGCTACTACTACTACTACTACTACTACCACCACCACCACCACCAACACCGCTGCTACTACTATGATGACACTACTAATACTACTACTATTGCTATAAATAATAATAATAATAATAATAATAATAATAATTGCAACAGCGACAACCAGCTTTTTGGAAACATTGCATTATTCATGAAAAAGCGTTTGAAACTTGAATGTGTTCATCAAAGCTATTTGCCGGTCGCATCATGAACCAGATGAATTCGTTCCACATCGTCATATCCTATTTATCCTAACCAGTTTTAATATTATCCTCCCAAACGCCTGTGATTCCATATGCTGAGCCAGTTTCCTGTTACTGTGTATGATCATCACAACAGTAACATTGCGAATACAAATGTAGATGTCGGCACTCACTGTGCAGACCAATCCCAAATTACGTATTTAATTATAATCCCGTGTAGGACGTTATACATACACCGCATATTTTGTTTATCTTTATGAATTTCTATAGCAAACGAGAAAACCAAAGCCTTTGAACCGATTGGTAACATGCATTCCCTTATTTTAACCACCTGCTAATTTCTTCTTGGGTGTCATTTTTATTTCTCATGTTCCAACGTATTTTAACTTCGCCCAATTCGTTATCCTCATTGTTGTTGTGACTAGGAGACCAGAAGTCCAGATGGAATTTCAACGTAAAATTTTTACAGTTTTCATCTCTAGTTGTTACTTCCACTAACAGTGCTTCCGTTGATCGACTAAAGTACAGTAGAGCAGGTGATAAATAGCAGGAAGTCGCATTTGAAAATTTCTCTGTTCGATAGTATTTGTTGAAACGTTTGTAATTAGTTTGTTGAAACATTTAATTACAAATTAAAGTGATCAGCGTATGACACAGGAGAGAGAACTGATAATGATTTTAATGTAGACGACGATGGTGATGGTATGGTGATATCGGCGATGGTGATGATAACGACTACAATAGCCATGACGACGACGGCATTGACCGCGTGATTTATGCTGCGTGCAGTGTTTGGCACAGCTGAAAATGGGAGTCCTAGTTTATGTCTCGCTTGTAGCACAGATGTAGGCTGTATTATCTTGTAAATAAAGCTAACTTAATGCACAATTTTTCTTAGTATGTTTATTTCTCTTCTCTACATGTTTCGGACGACTATGTGCCCATCATCGGGAGAAATAACTGTATCTATGCGACACTTGGTACTTGTCAGACAGTTAGACAGTCATCCATGCAGAGTGACAAGTACCAAGTCTCGCATAAATACGGTTGTTTCTCCTGATGATGGACACATAGTCGCCCGAAACATGTAGAGAAAAGAAATAAACATTCTAAGAAAAATTGTGCACCAAATTGGCTTTATTTACAATATTATACAGGGATGCACGGTCAACAAAACAGAAAATGTAGACTGTATTCATGTTTATGCTTGCGAAGAAGCCGCTGGCTTTATCAAACGTTAGAATGTATTTAAGAGTCAGAGAAAATAACACCTTATGTGAGGAATACTTCCGTCCATCTGTGTGGCCACCGTCAGCCACTGGACCGTTTGTCGAATTCTTGTGAAATTCTATGTAGAAGTTCTCTACAAAATATTGTCGACCGAGAGTGAGTTAAGCGAAAATCCGCGCAGAGAAAACCATGCTGTAGTTAAGGGAGTAAATGATTTTCAGTCCGTACTCTCCACCTTTATCGCCTCATTTACCTGAAACTCGGTGTAGCATGTCTGCACATATTGCTGTTGAGCGCTTGCATTGTTTTTGTGAAAATCGGACCAGGGAAAGCCCTCCATTTCTCGTGATCGTAAATGAAATTACTTTTCAGCTGGCACTGTGAAACCTTATAACTTGTTGAAAGTGAAGAATGAATCGGTAAAGTTTGCTTGCTACGCGAAGGTGTACACCATTGTTAATGTCGTTCCTTTATAAGAATGCAAGCGATTCGGCAGTCTGCTTCGTGATATTATTGACGCGAATTTGGCTTCACATGTACCGGTTAAAGTTTTAGAAATAAGTATCCTGATTGTATAATAAGAACATAACGACATATGCATTTTATACATAGTTTTATCAAGAATGTAAGCGTTTGGGATCCCACAGCGCATTGTAAACATTGCTAAGTAAGGATCTGTATTCTTAGAAGAGCCTGAAGATGATTCTGTAAGAATCGAAACATGTTGCCCTAATACAGTAATAAACATAATAAAGTTTTGTTGTGTTTGGTTGATACAACATTGTTTATTTATATATGATAGGCCTGAATTGACGCGCTACCACGTTTCACTCCGGGGTGCGAGGGGTTCCGAAACTTTCGCGTCCTGAAGTTGAGGATGGTGGAGACGGACTTCGGCTGTAGAGGGTGGCTGCGCATATGTTCAATCAGCAGTCGTGGACAGCCGATAAAGGGTGTTCCCTCCGGCTTGAGTGTTGGGCGAGGGGCTAAGAACTCACTCTAAAAACTTAGTATGTTACAAAATACCGCGCGGACTGGAGTCTTTCGAAGACACTGGCATACACAGGCGTCGAAATAACAGGGCTGTTTGCAGACTTAAATTATATTCTATTATAACAAAGATTAATAGTGGACAGGAAGGTGGACCTTGCTCTTTTAGGACCTGAAGAATACCAGCTTTGCATCTGAGGGTAATGCAGTTTGGTTTGTTGATATTCGAATTGGTCCACGCTTTTCAACATAAAACGTATCCCTGGTGAGGAAGCAAAGAAGCAGTAACGTATGGATCTGTGGCTGCTTATTTCAAAATGAAACGTGCAGTTATGTTACACTCAGTGGCAGAGAAAACCATTTCTTAGCATATCTTACGCTTTGTGTGATAACATTTGACTTTCCAAGAAATTTCTTACTTTCATAACTGCCTGTAATATAAAAATTCACTATATATATATATATATATATATATATATATATATATATATGGCACAAAATTTACATTCAGCCTTCTTATCAAACGTTCATTGCTTCACATTTTTCAGGACGCGAACTTTGCCTTTCTATCCATATAGCAGTCCCTAAGGGATCCTAGGCAGGTTAGCTGTGTTTTCGGCGTTTCTTCTTTATTTCGGATATGTGGAAAGATATGAAGTGTCCCATCAAGAATATACCTTGTTTAGTTACGTTATGGTAATTCCTCCACCACCACCACCACCACAACCATTACTACTACTACTACTACTACTACTACTACTACTACTACTGGTACTGGTACTTACACTACTACTGCTACTACTACTACTACTACTACTACTACTACTACTACTACTGCTACTACTGCTAATAATAATATATAAATATAATAATTATTATAATGAAAATTAATAATAATAATTATTATTATTCAATTCATTTGTTTATTGTTTACGTACTGGCACAACAACCACAAGGACAATTACAGTGACAGCGCAGGTACATAAGAATAGTACACAATATACCTGCATATAAACGAGAACAAATAGGAAAGAGGTAATAAAAGTCGCACTTAATAATAATAATAATAATAATAATAATAATAATAATAACAGTAATAATAATACTTAATTTTGGGCCTATTTGGTCGACAGTGTGCGATGGTAGACCAGAGAACAAGTTTTCTTGGCGGGTTTCGTAACTAAAGCACCTGCTACTTACTACTGATTCTAATTATATCAGGACGATTGCCATCTGTTGACAGAGCTGAGGATAAATCATGGCTGCCACAAATTTGAAGATGATCGCGGAGGTGGAAACAGTTGTGGCACGGTGGCAGATACCACGAGACACGGACTGATCGTCAGCAGGGGGTAGAAATGTTCTTCCCACTGCATGTTGGTGCGCGTAAATCGCAGTGTGCACTGTGTGGAAAAGTATTTGGACTGCAGTACAGTGGAATGTGAACTGTTCTTAATAAAGATGAAAATAAACGACACGAAAAATGTTCTTTGTAAGCCCATTTTGTGACTGATTTTTGTATGTTGCTTCCATTGCACAATTTCTGTTATTGTTACGGTTGCTTATATTGCTGTTGTTACTATAAAATAATCGCGGTTTTATTTGTTTACGTCTCTATTTATGCTTTCTTTCGTTTGATAATATGAAATACTGGATCAGAACCAACTAGATGCACCAGTGTATCAAATTTATTTTATTTTAGAATGACATTCTACATGTTTCGGACGGTCTTTCCATCCATCATCAGGAGTTCAAGACTGTACATACATTAACAGGCATTTGTCCGAAACATGTAGAATGTCAGTATAAAATAAAATAAATTTGATACATTGGTGCATCTAGTTGGTTTTACTATAGAAATAACGTTAGGATGTACGGCCCTGTGAACGTCAAAACTGGATCAGAAGTTTGACGTTCTACATTTCTCAGAAACTGGGTTTCAGGACGAAGATAACGAGCGTGCCGTCTGTGTCGATTAGGTCCTCGTCTGGCCCTGTTTCACTGTGGTTCATGAATAAGTCTAAAGTTATTTTGGAAACGCAAGGAAACCACTCTATAATCCATGGACCTGCGTATGTAGACAGTACACGAACTGAACTATCGATCTCTCGAATCGATAATGTAAATAAGTAACAGGGAGTTTGACAATGGAAAGGCACGTGATTAAAAAAACGCGGTAGGCTGAAGGAGGTTATGCTTTAAGAAAACATTTGAAAATCGATAAACGGTCATGCCATCTGTGGGCTGTTCAGATAGTCGGTAATTTTAATTTCTGTGTCTGTTTCTTACTGTATGTAGCAGTCGTACACAATGGTTATTACGTGGAAAAGGCGTCCAAGTATATTTCATTTTTTATCTGTGTGATTTTGCATGTTCTTTACTGTGTAGTTGTGTTTTATTACGTCACATGGTTGCGTTCACAACAGTAACGTATTTTTATACGTTTACGATTGATTCATTTTCAAATATAGAAATTTTATTTGCATATTTCTAAAAAAAACTGCATTTTTTAATAGCAAACAGAAAGAATTCAAGCTATAAGCTAATGTGATGATTATACTAGTACGCTACAATACCATGTATTACTGTGACGCGGTAGGTTATTCACCCAGCGACGCCAATTCAGGCGCCTTGTAAGTCTAAAGACCAGCATCTTTTTAGTCTCCTTGTGTTTATAGGTTGTAGTAGTGGCTTTAATAGTGGATTAGGATGGGCTGGTTGTTGTGATGTTTATTGATTCTTTCGTGGATGACGTTGCTTACGTAAGGGATGCTGAGGTCTGCATGTAGAGCGTGAAGATGCAGCTATATAGATGATTTATTGTCAGTTTCAGTTGTTGATTATTGACTACAGTCTCGACATGTTTCGGGCATCTTTATGCCCATCATCAGGAGAAAAGACCTCGTGTTACTGCATACGGAGTATATTTGCCGGTAGTGTTGGATGTGGCAGTTTGCGGTACTGTGGTGCTACGTTGAGGGTGTGAGCACTGTGAAGGTTGCTAACCTTCACAGTGCCCGATGCCCGAAACATGTCGAGAGTGTAGTCAATAATCAACATCTGAAATTGACAATAAATCATCTATATAGTTTCGTCTTGTTGGTATTCTTTCTTCACGCTTTGCTCACGATGCACGGTCACAGGAACATAAGGTCTGCATGTAGAGTATGATTTGTTACATACCGGGGTGCATTTGCTATGGTTCTGAAAATTTTAGATTGGAGTCTCTGCATGATGACTTTGTTGGACTTGCTAGCGCAACTCCACAGTTCTATTCCGTAGCTCCATATAGGTTTCATTACCGCTTTGTAAATGAGTAATTTATTTTCTATAGATGCATGGGATTTTTTTCGCTATCAACCGGTTGTCTCTGAGGACACTTCATGACAAGAGTTTATGTTGGCGGATGAAAAATTAAAGGTAAAGTGATCCCGTTACAGGCCCGGTGTGGCCCAGACGGTGGGTAGAGGTATAGCTCTAATCTTCCATGACCGCGGCACTAGAAGGGGGTGGGTGGTCAGCAGCACGCCCCGGCCGCACTTTACCCCCGGGAAAGACCCAGTACCCATTTTACAGGAGGCTGGGTGGGCCCCAGGGCCGGTCTGGACGGGCGGAAAATCTCGTCCCCACCGGGATTCGATCCCGGACCGTCCAGCCCGTAGTCAGTCGCTAGATGAAGAATTAGTGGCTCAAAATCTACAAGGACGAAAACTTAAATTTCAGTAAGCAGAGAGAAATAAAATTTTAGTAAGGAAGTCTTATCCGCAATACAGTGTGTCGATTAGCAATTGCTTGCTGACGTTTCGGAGCAGTTTAGTGCTTCCATCTTCAGAGTAGTTCGAGAAAGGTAAATTGTGTGGAAGAAATGGAGCTCATCCACTCTACCAGTCGCCTGACCCGCACTTCTCATATATAATGTAGTAATTTTCTTCCATCGAACTTACTCATGTTGAGATAACCTGAATATGGAGGTGAAAACCTCGCCGAAATGTCGGTAACTAGTTACCAGTCTAGACGGCATCATATCTGTGTACAGTCAGAGCTTCAAAATCGATGTAAAAATTCCAAACCACTCACTTAAAATGTGTCTTCCGGTGCCATATTTCAATTAGAAGCTCGATTTTAATGTATTCTGTATTTTTTTTATGATCGTCTGCAGGTATTTGGAGGTCTTATGTATGCTGCCCTTTCCCTTCTGTTGTTTTGTTGTACCGAGTCATACCGGCTGATTACCACCACGTACGAATTCGCTGGTTTAACCAACACCTGTATACATTCCCGGCCATTACTTTACCAAAAGTGTATAAATTATTCCACTTTCATTGTTTATTGCAGTAAAACCAACACAGTACACATGTACAGTTCACTCCAGAACTGGCCCTGAAGGTCTAGAGAGGGAATAGATATATACTAATAGAATTCATCCCGTTGTGTGAAAATCATTAAGTTTATTATAAATAACAAAGAAATTTCCGTCAACACAACTATAATTATGTAGGTTAAAATTACTACAACATGTTTCGACCCTTGGGGGTCATCTTCAGGTCGAGCTTAGGAACCTATTTTTACATCACTGTTTTCGCCGTATTGTTTTTCATTTGCATTAGGGATCCCTTATGCATCACAAGTGAATTAAGAAGGATGGAACACAATTTTTAGTGCTGTCAGTACGTAAAATTATAAATATTTCATAGCTGTGGCCGAGGTGCATGTGGCTGGTCCTTATAGCTGGGTAGCTTCCGATGGGGGGGGGAAAGGGGTATTGTATTGTGTGTGTTTTCCTCTTTGCTGCCGTTTTTGTGTTTCTGCTGGTTTCCAGGTTGGGTATCCGGGTAGAGTCTCGTGTTCGAGTCAATTCTGTAAAATTATTTTAATTCATTAACACCGTTTACTAACCGCTGTGCTTGTTTTGGCGTGTAAGTTTACTGGATTTTGGATGTTACTCACAGTTTTCGAGGTTTTTATTGGGGTCCACGGACCCGGACCCGAATCAACGCCAGCCCGTGGACCCCAATAAAAACCTCGAAAACTTATAATAAACTTAATGAGTAGATGTATAGCTTTACTCTTTCCTTAACCTCGGCGCCCTATAGGGGCGGGTGGTCACACAGCGCCCCGGCCGCTTAACCGTCAAGAAGGACCCGGTACCCATAGTATGGGAGGCTGGGAGAGCCCCAGGACCGTTCTGGACTGGTGCGGAAAATCTCGTCCCCCACCTGGATTTGACCGTCCAGCTCGTAGGTAGTCGCTTTGCCGACTGAGCTATTCCGGCCCACACACAACATGTAGGGACATATTAATACTGTTTTATTGTATTTTATATCTGTGTTATGTACTCTGTTGGGGGCACGCGGTAGCGCAGTTAGTTGAGGCACTGTGGTACAAGTCGCAAGGTCGCGGGTTCGATTCCAGATGATGTGATTGTAATTTTTCATTTACATAATCCTTCCGACCGCACTGTGACCCTGGGGTCGACTCAGCCTCTAACAGAAATGAGTACCAGGAATACTTCCTGGGGGGTAAAAGCGGCTGGTGCGTGGGGCTGACAACTTTACCACCTTCAGGTGCCGATTGTCTTGAAATCTGGGAGCCTGAACCTCCTGGAACCCTCATGGCCTGTCTAGACCTGTTTAGGGTTGCAAAAATTTTATTTTTGTTTTAATTAATTGAAACATGTGGGTGTAAAAGTATATGATTCGTCGTAAGAATTCTTGCCTGCATGTGGATATGTTTTAAGTGTCCTGGGTTTTCAAGTGTGTTTAATTTTACACAGTTTCTTGTTCAGTTCTGTTCAACATTTTGCATTTGTCGACACCATGGAAGGCAAGAGATATTCCTGGAAGGACTGGAAAGGAGGGGATGCGATTGTTAGAATCTTGCGTTTCTGGGTTGTTGCGCGGCCTCGAGTGTTTAGAATTCACCGACGTTTCGGGACGCATTTTAGGTCCCATCTTCCGTGTTCTAGAAGCATATCTTGTACAAGTGGTTTAGTTTTGTCGGAAATTACTAATTGCCCTTTCGGTTTAAAAATGTTGCCAATTAATACATATGACTGTAGTGTCTATGTATTCTTATGTAACATCCAGATGTAAAAGAATATCACACGGAAGAGCCTAAGCAACGGCAAACCGGCTGTGTGTGTGTGTGTGTGTGTATATATATATGTATATATACAGGGTGTAACAGGAGGAACGGACCAGACTTCGGGAGGGTGTTCCTTATGTTAAACTATACCGAAAAACCCCAAAACACCTGTATCCAAAGTTGAACGGTTTGGGAGATAATGGC
>Ga0123357_10005615_pt1 | contig 15092 bp, 11 predicted proteins | sample TergutEmb28metaG_FD_89873 | JGI IMG/M metagenome (GOLD analysis project Ga0123357, IMG submission 89873) | Embiratermes neotenicus P4 segment gut microbial communities from Petit-Saut dam, French Guiana - Emb289 P4 | ecosystem: Host-associated > Arthropoda: Insects > Digestive system > Gut ...
ACCCATCGCCTTGGAGAATGGCTCTCTTAATTTGTTGCCCTTCTCACGCAGCAACATCAGCTCGTGAATTGCTTTGGTTCGCATCTTATTATCAAGGCTGACCATGAATTCTTCTATTGGCTTATTGCCATCTTTTGTTTCATAGAACTCCAGGTGGAGCATTAACTCTCCTAGATCATCCTTGATATATTCATACTATATCACAAAAGCTATAGGTGTAAGTTTACTGTTTATCAAATACCCCACTTCTTCACCACTTCTGATGCTCATGAGAAATAAATGCCTGTTAAAATCAATAGCACCAGAATGCAAATACCATGCGTGACCTGCGCGTTTGTTGTTTCTTACTGGACTGAGGGCTCAGATCCTGATACCACCCCGCGACCACAAAACCGCAGGTCAGAGGCTAAATTGAAGGCCCCTGGCCTGTTTTGATTTCGGGCGAAAATGCCCAAGCGGGCAATAAGTGGGCAAACTTTGAAGACCGACAAGGCAATAAGCGCAGACAAACGTCTTATCTCACTGCCGTCAGATGTACCTTCTCCATGAAGAATAGGCACAGGCTTTTACAGTAGTGTTACCCATAATTACCCTGTTAATCAAATCGTGTAGCTGGTCCTCCGACAAGCCTTTGAGATTCTCTAATTTCATCTCGCCCTTGTTATACGCCTGAATCAACTCCTCGAGTCTGCCGTCAAGTGTTGATGTCACCTCATCTTGTATAGGCTTATCCATTGGAGCCCTCAAGTCTTTTGATGTCGTTGTTCAGAGCCGCAAAGTAGTCTTCGTCAACAGCGATGATCTCATGATGGCTCTGCTGGTAGCGTGTGTACTCGCTCTCAACCTTCTCGTCCGCTGTTTTTCTACTGATACGCCCCTTGCCTTCAAGTATATCCGCTCGCTGGAATGTCAAGAACCGATCAAGTTCTGCCTTCCAATCACTCATAGTCATCACGGTTCGCGTTTCTGCCTGATATTCTGCCGTGTCCAGATACCCCGAAACGATGAGGTTTAGGCGCGTGAGTTCCTTCTCATTCAGATAGTTTTTGGAGATCTTCAAGTCAGATTTCCGAGGGTAGCTCCCCTTGTATGTCGTCAACCCCAGGTCTGTCTTGCTGGCATTGAGCCTCATGAAAATCAGTTCGGGCGCAGTGTGCCCCGTGATGGCGTAGAGCATCTTGTTCTGAACCGTTTGAAAGAACTCGAGGGCGATCTCGCTCTGCCCCTCGTAATCGATGCTCGTCGCAAAGATGTCGAGCACCTGTTGGTAGAAGAGCCGCTCGCTGGAACGGATATCCCGAATGCGTTGCTGGAGTTTCTTGAAGTAGGACAGGTCTCCCGCCAACTTTTCTTCGTCCAGCGCCGCCCCCTCGATCAGATATTCCTTCAGCACCGTTGACGCGTAGCGTCTGAATTGCGCCCCACGCGCAGAACGCACGCGATAACCGATGGCCAGAATCATGTCCAGATTGTAGAAAGCTGTGTCATAGTTTTTGCCATCTGCGGCAGTTGTCAACTGATAGTTGACAACTGCATCATCCAAAAGCTCACCCTCAGCAAAAATGGCTTTGATGTGCTTGCTCACATTTTGTTTGGTGGTCTGGAACAGCTCCGCAATCTCAAGTTGCGAGAGCCAGACCGTGCCCCCACGCACCTGAAGCTCCAACTTGGTCTGCCCGTCGTCGGTGTTATAGAGAATGATCTCATTGCTCATTGAGCTGACACCGCTTTCCCATTCAGCATTCGAATACTCAATTCTTTAAACCTACTACTTCCTGCACATCTTCAATCGTGAACTTCATCTCCTTTTTCTCCGGATAAAGAGTCTTGATAAATGCAATCATCTCAACGATCACATCTTTTTGATCTGCAACACCCCTATCTACCGAATCGTAGAATCCATCGACAATTGAGATTAGTATTGCCGCTTTCCCTGGGTCAAGGAGAACTTCTGCATGACCGGTTTTCATATTCACTGGTCCTCTTACAAGCGCGCCATCAATTCGGTCTCGCTGGATGTGTTCATTAAGAACATCCATTCCCATGACCACTGTTTCATAGCCTTGTTCAACGAGAGAAACCCGCTGCCAAAGATCAACTCTTTCTTCGTCTACCAGGCAATCAAGAGATGTGTAGTCAACCCTCGCTTTAGCCAAACCAGTGGTGAGCGGAACCAACAAGGCAAATCTCTGCTCATTATCTCTGACTGGATCCAAATAGGTTCTTTGTATATTTAGTAGCGTATTGAATTCATCGAAAAGAATAAGGGTCGCCTGAACCAAAGCAACGTATCTCCTCTTTCGCTCCTCGCGTTTTTGTCTGACGTTTTCGAACCTGAACACAGCCCAAGCACCAAAAAAGGCTCCGAAAGCAGCGACAAGAAGCTGGAAGATCCACGTGCAAATACTACTTCCATTCGCACTCATCTCTCTACTCCCATATTGCTATCATCCAACACAGTCAGGCTCGTGCCTTTGGGAATCTTTAACTGCGCGAGCATGCCACCGGGATATATGTGAGCAAATACTATCTCCGCGGCATTATCTATGACAAGTTGGTTTCTCAGCTTTGCCTGATCGCGGGTTACCTGCTTGCAGCTTGGACTGAACGGAGAGACCAGCAAAAGGCGACCAGATTCTACGTGTGACTTCAGCTTGGGCGGCACGCGATCGTACATACCTCGAGCGAGTACCATGACAATAGGCTGCGTACCAGTAAGCAGAATATCGAGTACATCGATCTCCAGCTTACTAAGAAAGCCTGAGAGGACACATTTATTGGTCTTCTTCATCTCAACTGCCCAATCGTAACACTTCAACACACTACTTGGGCTGAACTTATCAGAGCTCAGAAAGGCGACCTTCGGCAATCCCCAAATATCTACATTGCCGAACATCGTCAGCTTAGTCGTCATCATTGTTTTCATCACCACCAAAACCCATGCGATACTTGATATCGTAATTGGTGATGTAGTCGAGTTCTTCGTCGGTGAAGCCATAATGCTCGGCAAGGATAGTGTCTATTTGATCAATGATTGGTTTTGCCACCTTTGGCCTATACTGTTGAAACTTGACCTCACCAGTACTTCGCCGCTCTGTTCTATCCACTGAGTTTTCGCGATAACTGATCATGAGCGCCCGGTTATGCTGAACCAGCAAAGATATCATTTGCTTCCCGAGTGATTGCAGATCTATAGGGAATCGTCTCAAGTCACTAGGATTGTTATCACGCGCATTAGAGCTAATCTTGTAATACCAGTAATAGAGACTACTGTTAAGCACGGCTGTAATTGCACTTAAAATATCAGCATCTTCAAAATATAAGTGGCTTTCTCGCGAAGAAGCACCGCATTTTCCATTTAGATAAAACACTGGTTGAAAATCGGTAATTATCTTCCAGTATCTTCCACCAGTACTTCTGTAGTACAGCATGTTAAATGACGATCGCAAAGAATAATGGCCGATTGTTTTTCTATCATATTGCAGCTTTTTCAATATTGAAAAGCCAATTGAATCTCCTATTTTGGGAATGATGTTTAGGTTATCTAGGTAGTGAGTATGTTTATAGATCACATTATCAAAAAGAAATGCGCGGCTTTCCGATGACCATTTATAATATGCGGTTGCAAATAACTTGGATTCCTCTTTTGATGATCTTGAAATCGTGATTGCGATATTTCTATCAACACCGTCAAACAACTTGCTGGGACGCTCTGCAAAATAGCTAATCCATTGATAATCGGATTTGCTCATTTGGAGATGCTGCATAGAGGCCATGCGTTCTGTGCAATATGCGCTCAAGGGAATTATCATCCCGCAATACCCTTGGTTTTTTACCACCGCATACGATCTTTCAATAACAAACGCATACAGGTTTCCACAGCAAATCGTTTCATAATTATTCAAAGCATAGGTATCCCGTACCTTGCTGTATTCCACATAGGGCGGATTACCGATAATAACATCAAAGCCGCCTTTTCCAACAACAATCGAATAGAACTCACTGACCCAGTGGAAAGGCGCATAGTCTCTCTCCCATTTATCCTCAGGGATGCTTGAATAATGCTCATCTCTCAAGATCTTATTGAGACTTACTCGGAGTTCCTCCTGACGCCCTAGCAACTCTTGCTTCGCTTCTCTGAAATCATCGGAACCATGATCGCCTTGCCCCAGTTGCCATTGTTTGAAACGCCCGACTGCCTTTGCCATCAAAGCTATCTTAGATTTTATTTCCTCGCAATACTGCGGACCAGAGAAGAGGTCGGTGAAATTGAGCGCATTCTCGATTCCGGCCTCATTGGCAAAGCCAATCAGGGTGTTCCCCGCTTTGATATTAAAGTCGATATCCGGCAGTGGTTCAATACCATAGTTCTTTTGCAAGGGATCCAGATCAGCCGTTGATACTAGCTTCAGGAACAGACGCAATTTGGCCGTCTCCACTGCTTCACGCATGATGTCCACGCCAAAGAGATTATTAAGGATGATCGACTTGTAGATGAAATAGCTCTTATTTGGATGAATCGGCGCCGCCATCTGCTCAAGTTTCTTTTCAAACTCATGTCTGAGTCTGGAGTCAAGAATACCTTTATAGTCATGACTCAGGTAGTCTTCCATGCGCGAGAGCAAGCTATCATACAACGGCTCCAGGATATTCAGTGCCGCAAACAAAAAGGCACCTGACCCACAGGTTGGATCCAGAACCGTGATTGATTCGAGCTGTTTATAAAACAGCCAAATGAATTTTGGGTCTTCGATTGTGTCGACTAGATCCTGTACAAAAGCTATGATGTCAAGGTTATTGGTCACAAAATCAGCAGTATCGGTAATCTTGCCATCAGCAATCCTCACTTTTACTTCATTGTAGTGGGCTCGCCGCACGATTGTTTCACGCCATATCTCAGTTGGCAAAGCGTACTCACTGTCAGCTGGCTCATTCCAGTGTTTCCGGCGGCTCAAGAGATCAGGAGCATCCGTATCGACGCCAATCTGGATATTATCAGGTACATCTAACTCGGTACCTTTTTTCACGCTCTCAAAAATATAGCGGTCATCGCTTGCTTTCAGGAACTGCCAGACGCTTCCCCCCTCTTTAAAGGGCTCTCCATACTCTCGCCTCACTGCTTCAAGTAGATAAGGCAATATCGTATTACGCCCGATGTAGTTAGTGATGTCCTCCTGAGTGTAGTAGGCACCCATTTGTGCACGATCATTGATGTACTTTTCAAAGATATAGCCAAGAACATCAGGATTGATCTCGTTGCCTGCCACCGTTTCGCGAGCATCAAGGTGCCATTCGTAGTGATCAAACAGGTCAAAGAGGCCCTCGAATGCATCATCGGAGATATCGATATCTGGATAGGTGCGCTCGACGTCATGCAGGTCAAAAAGGCCACCATTCAGATAGGGTATCTTGCCTATCATCCCCGTAATCTCAGCCGTGTGCTCCTGGGTTCCAAAACCTTTCTGGAACAATACTCGCAAAAAACTGCGGTAAAACGAATAGAACTGGCCATCTCCGAGCTTTTGGCGACTTTCATCAAGCTTGTGACGCAGATATTGCAGATCATTATCCAGAAAGCCTCGACGTTGCATGAAATAGCAGAACATCAGACGATTAAGCATCACAGAAGCATACCACTCTCGATCGGCCTCAGCTTCAATACCCTCGATGAGGCCTATCAGAGCAGTGTGTTGCTTTTTGAAATCTGAATAAAATCTCTTAGTCACTCGTTCAGCGTTCACTGAAAGATTGCTCTTAACGCGAGCGACCACATCGATAATCGTAATATTATCCTGTTCATCCAACTCGAAAACCATACCGGATGCCCGTTGATACAACCGCTCAATATCTTGAGAGTTGTTATAGCGTATCTCAGATCTCTTAGGACGCGAGTCGATACTGTAGCGGTAGAGCCACAGCTGTTCTTTCCTTGCTTTATCAACAAAGATCAGGATATGCTCATGAAAAAGCGGCTTGAGATTATGCGTTAACTTCATACGCGTTGAGTAATCTGGAACAGCTCCTTCACAAACCATTATTTTGAAGCCATTTTTATCAGCTACGATCTCAGGTTGAAACAGATTTTCGCCTATCTCTAAAGGTTGCACCGGAGTATAATCGTTCTCCCAGCCAAGCTCATTAAAGAGTTCGCGATACCTGAAACCCTTCACCAACTCCTCAAACTGTTGCTTTGGGATACTCACTTCACACCTCCCACAAGGCTCATCGAACAGATGATCTGAGGAACGCACGGCTGATCAATCTCCTCTTCGATAACGCAGAGTCGATCTTCGGCGTAAAGCACTGCCAATAACTCGGCAAGCTTCTGGTCATCAATACCCGCCCGAATCTGGCGAGCAAGTACATCAATCGCACCTTCCCTGAGGGGATAGCGATAGATTGCGTCAAGCGCTTTTTTCAGATCCTCAGTCGCAAAAAGAGTTTCCTGATTTTCATCAAGATAGCGCTCAAGACGCATGTAGATTCGATGCTTAACGGTGTTCTTTCGCCCAAGTGTTCCTGCGACTGACCCAGCGACAAGCTCCTCTGATTTCAGAATTGTGACACCTGCATTCACAAGTTCATGATGATTGCTCAATTTCTCCTGGGCGGGTGTATCGTAGTCACACTCTGCTGCATTCAGCACCGCGAACTGCGACTGAGTGACTACCTCACCTGATTCGTCGAGCCATATCAGGGAGTCGTTGTCGACGCCGGTTCGTGCGTATATGATTACACCATCTTTTCCGCTGACCTCATCCGCCGATTTTGCGCCGAATACTACATTCGGCAGCACTTCAACTTGGCTCTTCAGGGCTGGACGAGCATCTATAGCGTTCTTCCATATTTGATAAGCATAACTAGCTAAGTCGACCTCATTGTCCTCTTCATCATCAAGCATGCCAGCTTTCTCGTTGTAAAGATCAGAAAGGTTTATCGGATCACCATCAAAGAACACTTCGTCCGAACCCACAACCTCCGCATTCTCAGAAATTCTTCTTGTCAGCAAACTGCGAAGCCCGATGATCTTCTCAATCCCGTCTTCAGGTAAGAAGGAATAGCAGAGTATTTCATCAGACTGTTGCCCAAGTCGATCAACACGCCCCGCCCTCTGAATGAGGCGCACAATTGCCCAAGGTAAATCGAAGTTCACGATAACATGCGAGTCCTGAAGGTTCTGACCTTCGCTCAATACATCAGTTGATATAAGCACACGTAGCTCAGCGTTTTTCGGCAATAGCTTTTCGTTGCTAACAGGGCTGAAACGTTCGGCAAGTTCAACGATATTGTCGCTGCCTCCAATTGCAAGTCCAAGGCTAGCAACTCCCAGGCCCTTCAATTCCTGAGCGAGATATTCCGCCGTATCAGCGAACTGCGTAAAAATGAGAACCTTATCCATCTGGTGTGCGCCGTTAAGAAGTGTATACAGCGCTTTTAGTTTTCTGTCAGTCTGCGGCTTCCAAGTACCGACACTATGCAAAATAGCCAGCAAGTTTCTGGTGTCGCTTTCAAGATCCTGGATCAACTTCACTGTATCGAAGAGCTCGCTACGTAGCCATTTAAACCGCGTATGATATTGCGTTTCAAACTTCTGATAATCAGCGCCAGCAGCTGTTTCGAACTCTTGTGCAGCCCAAGTGAAATCAAGCTGAAGTTCATCAGAATCCTCATCTTCATCAGTATACATATCAATATCTATCGATTGGCCCGACACTGGCAGTTTGAGATTATTTCGGAGTGCAAAAAGGAAGATATAATTACGTAGGATATGTCGTGATAAGGAGAGCATAAAAGCATAGCCGCTGCTCTCAAGACGTTTATAGAGGCTGGTGCGGCAAAAACCTATAACGCGTCTACCTGCCCGAGACAGGTCTTCCAGAGTTGAAGCCTCTTCATTAGTTAGCTCAATGCCGCTCTCCTCATCGAAATACTGCTGCAAACCATAACGAGGAAGAGCTAGTGTGTTGATCGTCTCCACTGTCTTTGTATCGTAAAGAGTGGCATACTGATCAGTCGGATCGCCCTCGTCGAGCGAGAACTCAACTTTTTTCGGTAGACGGTCTGGGAAATACGACCGCTCGCCATTAGAAAACTCCAGATAAGGTCGCCCTGAACCCTCATCAATCTTTGCGTAGTTAGTCTTTATGAAGCTCCGAGTTCGGCGCACTAGATAGAGCCTCATCACTTCACGCCAGTCATCCGGATAGCCGCTCTTCTCGAATGCATTGATCGTCTTGATGTTTGTGTCGGTGTGCTTGACGGCGAATTTTACTCTGCCGCCCAGCTCTTCAATGTAGCGCTCCGGCATAATCCCGAGATCATAATCCTCAGGCAGGAATAACTTCAACTGATTTGAAAGATCGGCATAGGTCTTATTGTAAGGCGTTGCGGACAACAGAATAACCTTACTTTCATTCTCCGCAATATAGCTCTTGAGCGTCCGATAGCGCTCTCCTGTACTGTTAGTAAAGTTATGGCTTTCATCAACGATTACCAGTTTATAGCGCTTTAGATTAGGAAGTGTCTGCTGAAGCATGCTATGTGATACAACTTTTGCATGTAGGCCATACTTCTCCACGTAGCTTTGCCACATGCTCACCAAAGGTTTGGGGCAGGTGATCAAGGTGTTCCAGTAGAGATCATCTTCCATAATCTTTGCGACTGCCGTCGCAGTTATCGTCTTACCCAACCCAACCACATCACCAATCATTACACCATTGCGATGATATAGATGATGTGCAGCGATCTTTACCGCAGCTTGTTGGAAATCAAGCAGCTCATCCTCAAACTCCTGCGAAAGCTTGTATTCTGCTAAACCCGCACGAGCTTCTCTGCTCAAGTGATAGGCCATCTTCAAATAGATCAGGTATGGCTTAATGAGATCAGGACGCGCCCAACTGTTCTCCAGAATCTCTATTAAATCGTCCGTGATGTCGATACACCACCGGTCATTCCAACGGGCATTGAACCAATCTTCAAGTTTTGTAGCGGTATCTTGCTCAACAACGTCAACGTTCAACTCTCCTTGGCGTTTAAGACCAGCGTATGTGAAGTTGCTACTGCCAATCAATGCCAGTTTTCCAGTAGTAACATCTGGCCGATACGTCAGATAAAGCTTTGCGTGAAGCTGGTACCTCAAGAACACTTTCACTGCAACGCGCCCAGTTTTCATCTGTCCTAATAGCTGTCGTAGCGCCTCCTCATCCGTTTTCGTAGGAGCGCCAACGGTTAGTTGATCTGCGAATTCACGCGCAAGACGCTTTCGATATTGGTTAGCTCTCTCAGTATCAACTAGCAAATCAGCAGGATTTGAGAACTCTTCTTGTAACTCCTGAGCGGGTGTTTTTGTCATTCCAACAATTAATCGGCAATATCGCATTACGCGACTGCCACTCTCTAAAGTCTCTTCCCCGATCAGCTCTTGGATTCGGTCGCCTACTTCTTTCCAACCTCTAAGGTTAAAATATCCAACACAGTAATCAACTCGGGTCGCACCGGCTGAATGTTCAAGGAGGCCTTCAGAGAACCTATTCTCGATATTGTCATATATCTTTGACATTAAGAATTCCTTTGCGAATCAAATTAATCCTCATTTATTTGTCATAGTCACGCTTCAATATTGGGCGTTTCCAAGCCGCGTAAACTGCTTGACGCTCCTCTTCTACAAACTCTAGTTCATCTTTGTCGTCAGACAAGCGTCCCAACTCCCGAGCAAGAGCAAAGAAGCCTGAACCAACGTTTCCCTTAGTGTCAACGACAATTACACTGAGCATCGGGCGTCCCGCCGCCACCTCATTTGTTGAGATTTCACCAAGAATTTCACCTGTTTTCCTGCCCATATGCGAACCCCATGTTGGCAAGCCCATAATCACGGCTATGTCCTGATAAGTCGTTACTCCGCCATACTCAGCAGCTCGTACCAACTCCGCAAGCACGTGAATATATGCCGCAGTCCCTTCATACCTTCCGCTCATCGCAATCCTCCTCATTAACCATGGTGGGTATTCCGATTGAAACAATCATATACCGAAATACCCACCCAATCTTTTTACTATTCCTGAGACGGGAGCCCAATAAAAGCCAGGTTTTCAGCTTTCAGCTAACTCATTGATACAAAACGTAGATACTCAGTCTCGTAAGCATTTAACGCCTGCGTGTAAGACTCTTGTGCCTTTCCTATCTTCTGCGGATCCCAGTTATATGGAGCGAACATCAGCGTAAACTGTTTCACGATAGCCTGAAGATGATCCTGCAAGAATTGCATCGGATCAGTCTTCCATCTGATAATTCCCTCCTCATCAACAACTAACAACGACTGAATTCCGTAGACGAGCGGCATTACAAAGCCCGCAGGACTCGCAGTATCTATGGCTTTTCCGGAGTATTTTGCCTCGGGCTCCTTCCTGCGATTTGCAGGATTGAGCGCCTTAACTGCAGTAATGCCTCTATATCTACCGCCGTTACAGTTATAGAGATCAGGAAGCTGTTCATAAATGTAGTCGTATATCTCCAGCAAATCGGCAGTGATTTTAAAAGCACTCAGTATTGAATCGTTTTTCAATTCGCGACGAGGATCATCGGTTGTTATTGTTACTTCCGGAGAGCTCATGAGCCTCTCAAAACGATTAAGGCAGTCCCCGGCACCGCTATAAATCTTTTGCGGAGCAGGCGTATCAATTACTTTACCTCTCTCGTCTTGATACTTAGGTAAATGAGCTTCCATCACAACTGTCAACGGGATCCAAGCTAAACAGATCACATCGGCGACCTTAATCAGGCCTCCATCATTTGTCTTCCACTCAATGGTATTCTTGGCATATCCCGCAGTGTCAATTTTGTTCTTCAGATCAATGAAGTAGCCTCTTTGGTTCGCCTTCGTCCCTACACTAAGCTGGACGTTATTATTGCGCGCTACGCAGATATCTAGAAGATGTGACTTGAACTCATCAATAGCAATTGGATCGTCTGGATCAACAGGAAGCAGCATTTCAACAGGCACCAACAAAGCAAGCGGATTTCCATCCACCATGGACGTCCCGGCTTGCTCTTCACGTAATTTAATAATCAGAAGGCTATTCTCATTCCATGCCTCGCGAAAGTCGGACCATTTTTTGACCTTACGCAATTCCGATGTACTCGCCCCAGCTTTCTCTAACAAGAATAATCCGATAGCCAAAAGATTATGACCACCATCAAGTATCCCCTCTATACCAAAATCATGAAAGTAGACTTCATATCTTTGGCGTTCAAGCGCCCGATAACGTGACGAGCCTAAGAGCAACCCTTTCGTCTTAAATGGAAAGATCTCGGGTGTCCGTTCAATTGATTCAGTGATCGCATCCGTAACAGCACCCTTTTGTGATTCTCTTGGATTAGCTTCCAGGTCAAGTAAATCAATCAGGTCAATTAAACCTCCGAGCTTCACAAAACCAGTCACTCTTTTGATCTTGCCAATACTTTGCTCACTGCACTGTGTGAACTTGATTACAACTTTTCCATCATTCATTATTCTTTCCCTTCTTTATCGGGACAGAACATGGCAATAAAAAAGCCAGCTCTCGCTGGCGAATAACCTCCTCAATACTCAATCGCCAGTATCCTATCCAGGATGCTTACCAGCCAACCATCCGGTCAACTGCCCTCAACAATCTTTTGCTGAGAAACCCATTATACTCCATTAATAACCTTTGTTGGAAATTTGTTGTTGAACCGCTTACGGCCACATACGGCACCTATCTTTCTCTACCTTTTCCCCTTACTCCCTCTTCCGTCTGAAGCACCAACACTTTAATACGATCATTCATGTCAGGCATACGTCTGACAATAGCCTCGCAGTCGCGGACTTGAAGGCGTAGCTCTTTCAGCTCGTAGCCGATGTCTTTCAGGCGCTGTTTGGCTTCGGCGAGCTTCTCGGGATCGCTGGTTTTGGTAATTGCTTTGTAGAGGCGGTTGCGCTCTTTGATGATCGGCGGGATCTTCTGTTGCTGCTTGAGTTTGTATTCCAGAAGCTTCGCGAGCGTGTCGAGCAAGTTTTCCGCAAGCATTTCGAGTTGGCGCAGGATTGCTTCTATGGTTGCGACCTTGACGCGTAGTTCGGGAGCAAGAAGCTTGGTGGGAATTGCGGAGTAGGCGGTTACCAGCTGGGCGTAATGGTAGTGCTGGCGGATCAGCCCTTGATGGGGATACTCACTTACTTTCTGGTCGATCTGGCGCAGGGTCTCGGGCGACAGCGTGGGACGTGGATCTCCAGGAGGGCCCTGGCGGGAGTTTGCTGAAAGCTGGCGCAGGATGTTTGCTGTTGAGTACTGCTCGCCGAAGTGACGGGCGGGGCGCAGGAAGCGCTCGCGGCCGGGGGCTTTGATGCTGAGCTCTTTGCCCGGCTTGATCTCGTAACCCATCTGCTCAAGATGCGTGACGAAATCCTTTTGGCTGCGGGAGCGGTTGACGGCGTAGTTGATGTCGATCCGGATGAGCTCCTTGGCAGTAGGCTTGCCGTCGCGGGTGTCTTTCCAGTCGGCATAGCTCTTGGCCTTGTCCTGGCTGGGTTTCTCGATGACGCTGAGTTGGTGGATGCGGCACAGCAGGTCGCTCTCATTGCGAAATGCTCGATAGGCTGCTTTGTTGTGGTTGTAGCGATAGCCGTCGGTGTGTGAGACGGAGTTCCACATGAAGTGGTTGTGGATGTGATTCTCGTGGTCGGTGTGCGTTGAGACCAGTACCTGGAAACGGCTGCCCAGTAAGCGCTCGGCGAGTTTGACGCCGATCTCGTGGGCAGCCTCGGCGCTTACTTCGCCTTCGGCAAAGGACTGGTAGGCGTGGTAGGCGGTGATGCCACCGGGCTTTCCGTACTGAGCTTTAACCGCTTCCATTTCCATGACGGCGGTTTCCGGTAAGCAGTTGATGCCGGTGACAAGGATGCCGCCAGCGGTCTTGTCGGGATTGGTGATGTAGGTAACGAGCTTGGATAGCGGTCCCGTTACTTTCCATACTTTGGTGGTCGCCATGCTCTACTCCTCCCATTCTGTTTTGGTGTCAATCAGCTTTGCGAAGCTTTCAGTTAGCTGCGAGCTAAGTGCTGCGCTCCGTCCTGCGCAAGCGGCTCCGGGGAAATCATCTTCTGGGTGATGTCTTTGATTGAGTGCCGAATCTCTGTGATGGCTGCCTCGATGTTGGTTGCGTCCATCTCTCCGGTGCAGTTCGCGCGGTGCGCCAGTTGATTGAGCTTGTTGCCAATGGCGTGCACCTCGCGCATCATCGCGTAATAGTCTTGCGGCGGCGCCTCTTTGGGACGGAAACCGTTGATCACCGGCCGAAGAGGGGCAGCTCCCGCCTCCGGCGCGTCCCACTCTCCCGCTAGCGCAGCACATTCATGCGGCCAATATGTTCCAGGTAGCTGACCAGCTTGCGCTCGTTGATGAGCAGCTTCTTGGAGCCGATGCGCATGCACGCATCCGGCGGCAACTGCCCCGCCCACTTGTAGGCGGTGGTGCGCCCGATGCCGAAGTGCTCCTGAAGCTCGGCTATCGTGGTCCACGCCCGGGACGCGTCGCTGGGGCGCTGCGCTGCCGGGCTTTCGGAGTTTCTCTAATGGATGGTTTCTGTCACTTGTGTCCACGGTTCACTCTTCGGTGTCTTCGACGAGGACGTCGGGCATATCACCCCGGAGAAAATCCTGGAGCCAGAAAGCTGCTGGTGCGACGCTGCCAAGACGCTGAGCCTTGCTGTGCGCATCCAGGCCTACCTCGCTGGGCGCGCTGAAGCCAGCGACCTCGATGACGCGATTCACTTCATCTTGCACTCCGGGAGCGGCGAGACAGACTTCTACTGGGAGTGCGCCAGCTTCTACCCGGGCGATCTGGATCGTCCGTACTGGGACATGCTTGAACTTTCCGAAGAAGAGTAGGCGCGGCTATTCCTGCCCGCCAGTGAGGAGGCTTGGCACGGTCTGACAGCTTGCGGAGGAGCTGGGCAGGAGGCCAACCCTGGAGGAGGCGCAAAACGCAGGATGAAACTTTGTGGTCACCGAAGAGATGATCAATGCCACACTTTCGCAAATGTGACAAACGGCGGCAATCATTCTCATGAAAACGTGACAGGGCGCCAGAGTCAAAACTTTAACGAAAGTGTTAACCTTTTGGCAGAACCTCACCAGAAATGGGAAGGTTTTGACAAACCTGTATTGGTTGACTTAGCCGGTAACCACTAATCAGATTATGTTTGCGATGCTAAAATGATCAATCCTCATTCTCGCAACTACTTGCAGCATGATTTCAATAGTCATACAATGTTATAACAATGTTGAACTTATGATAAACAATAAGGAGGGACCAGCATGGCAAAGACGGGCACAATCGGGGTACGCATTGACGAGGAGCTGAAAGACAATGTGCAGCAAGTGTTTGAGGAGCTAGGGATTCCTATGTCTCTTGCGATAGAGATGTTTCTAAAACAGGTAGCAGAAAAAAGGAAGCTGCCGTTTTCCGTCCACCAGGAAGCAGAGATGGAAGACAAACAAGAGCGTGAAAAGGAGCTCTGGAAGACCTTTACGCTGTGGTACTTCAAGATATGGCCTCGTTTCACATCAGAGCGATATGCTAAGAAAGCCGCAGATGAGTTCGGCTTCCTCGGGAAAGGAGCAGGATCTCTGGCGCTCGACTACATCGTGGGCGACACCGAAGGAGACCCGAGCGTAATGACGGATAAACAGTGGGCTGCAGATCTTGATGTGCATGAAACTCTTTCGCTGCTAAGTGAAGCGAAGGAGCTTATCTACTGGGCGCTGGGTATGGAGAAGGTATTCGTTCCTAGCCTTGCCAATGAGTACGGCAATAAAGCGGATGGCTGGTGTTACAGATATCTCAAGGCCAAGCACAACAAGTCTCCTATCGACCGCGTAGCCGATGGAGTCATTGGCGCCAGATACTTCGGTGTCGATGAATGCTCGGAATAAGGTTGCCAGATGAATGCTGTAGTTTGACTGTTTGTCTATATGGGCAAGAAAGCTCCTAAATTCCGCAGTCTTGTCAAAAGGTTCACATAATGTTAACCTTTTGACATGAACGAAATCGTGCTAAACATAGATAAGCTTCGCG
>Ga0123357_10005616_pt1 | contig 15090 bp, 6 predicted proteins | sample TergutEmb28metaG_FD_89873 | JGI IMG/M metagenome (GOLD analysis project Ga0123357, IMG submission 89873) | Embiratermes neotenicus P4 segment gut microbial communities from Petit-Saut dam, French Guiana - Emb289 P4 | ecosystem: Host-associated > Arthropoda: Insects > Digestive system > Gut ...
AGATGATGCACGGTCCAATATATATAAGAGCAAAAGTATGTACAGTCCCTGACTCATGTAGTTCCATTTTGCAAGAGTGTACACATCTCTAATTTTACTTTTGTTCGAATTTAACCCACTGGCCACCAACATATATATATATATATATATAATTTTATGTATTTGTATTTTGTGTTTGTGCTGTTAATCCTCTGTCTTCTGAGATGCTAAGCCAAGTGTAATTGCATTAGAACCTCGAAAGTACTTGTGCGTATGTACATAAGTCAATGAAATTTATGTATGCGAGTTAATGGAAAGTTAGAAGTGAGGTCAAGTTTGTGTCAGTCAAGACTCACATCAGAAGTGACTGAATACTAAGACCACTTAGGTGTATAACATCACAAGGCCTGCATTTTTAATGCATGTGTATTCCAAACTGGGTATGCTTTTTCATTATTGTCATTCCAAACAGTTTATCTTTGATTTCAGCTTATGATGTAGAAAGTGCAATATTTAATTTTTGTATCTGAGGTGTTTAAATGTGATTACACTCAAACTCGGTTATAATGTCATTGAAGGGACCAAATAAATTGTGTCATTATAATCAAGTGTAATCTAAGCGAGGGGTGTAGTAAAAGTGAAGGAAAAATGTTTCAAGACAAAATGCAGGTGTGCAGGCAGGCATGTTACATATTCTTGTTTTTAAGCTTTCGCCGTGTTCTAAATGCAATTTTTTCCTTTTTGGGTAATTCCCCGGCGTCTGAGTTCTAATTGCCGATGTTTCGGAACTCACTGTCGCACTTATATACACCCTCCCCCCTCCACTACCTGCTGGACTTCTAACCGCCCCGCACGGGCACACTATTTCCTATTGGCTCTGCCACTTCCCCGCTCCAACCCAACCAGGTATAAATACCCCACACAATCCTGCCACTGACATACTTCATTCACCTGCCTATGAAGATGGAACTGATAGTGAGTTCCGAAACGTCGGCAGTTAGAACTCAGACACCGGGGAATTACCCAAAAAGGAACAAATTACATGTTACATGTTGTTAACACTATAGTCTGGTTCAAATTTAAATTACAATTAACATTTATAAATAATAAGGATTACTCTTTCATAATTGTAGATTTCCATACAGGTTTATGCTGAACAATACATTAACCTAAAATTAAAATTTAGGAAGCACAAAAATTATTGTGAGAAGAGGACTGCTCCCCAGTACATTTCCACTTTCCTCTTGCTTAAACCATTTAAACAGTGCTTCATCATTTTCCCTTCATTTAGGCTTTTGAAATTGTTTTATTTGTGATCTGTTCTGTTGAAACCCACTAAAAATTTGGGTTCTGTTTTTACAAATCGGTTGGATCATAGAATTTACAAGACCAAATTCCTATCACACATAAGCTATCTTGTTTTCAGTTTTTTATCTGTCATTTCATTTTAACTTCTCTTTCGATGCTCAAAACGTTCCTTTTATTTGTGACTGTAGTAATGTTATCACATTACCAGTGTCTGTTAACTGCAGGAGTAGAAATGTAGAAGGCACCTTTATGCAGTAAGTGAATTACCATTACAGCTGTCATTTTTTAGGCCTGGAATTTGTGTAGCTATCTGAAAGCACACAGGGCTTGCCCTCTTAAGGAGGAGGAGATGGTTGAATGCTCAAAATATCTTGTATTTTTTAAAATTGTGTTGAAACGAATGACTGGCAATATCCGTGGTAGATGATCTTATGTATGTCACAATAAGCAAGGAAGAAAAACACACGTCTTATGGGGATTTAGTTAGTACCATGGAATGTGTGATACTATGGATGATGTGTTCCACAAACCGAGGTTGTTATAATCGAGTTCAACTGTATTTCTTCCTTTCCTCCCGGTCAACCTTTGGCATCATGAGCTCCTTACAATAAAGGAATTTGACTGGATGTACAAAAGATTGTAAGTATTGCATCATGGATGTGCAACTATTGGCCAATACAGCCATTTCAGAATACTTTTCTAAGTTTATACACAAGAAATGTTTAAAACATAAGTCTCCTGAAATATCATGTTGTGTCAATTGATAAGTCATTTTGAAGGAGCTTGGTGCCTCCATATTCCGGGTCCAAGAATTCCTTCTCAGGAACTGTTTACCAGTTGACCTGATTTCATATCCGACGAGATATGAATTTTCAGTAATGCTGCTGTGTGAACCTCAGATCTCAGTTAAAGTTTCGTTTTCCAGGTATGTGTGACCCTGTTATTGATGAGCACTTCAGGCGATCACTTGGCAACGATTATATGAGCCTCTTTTCTTCAGACAGCTGTTCAACAAGCAACAATAACAATAACTGTAATGGCAGTAACAGTAACAGTAGCATCACTGTTACTGGTCTCTCAGGTAAGGCGTGTCTTCCCTCTTCATGCAGGTTTAACTTATTGTAGCAGTTACACACAATCAGTCTCACTCCATCGAGGAGTGACAGTAAGTTAAACCTAAAGCGTGTTTCACTGTTCTGCGAAGAATGTGGGCTACCTATGTAAAATATTTAGAAATTTATAGATTAGATTTTGTGTGTTCCATTTCTTTACATTAAACAATATTTACACTTATGTAGTAAACCAACGAATGCACACTGATAATATATGCTTTATCATGTGTTGGTATTCACCTACAAGTTTCAGTTACTTTTGCGACCACCATCAGAGTGCTTTACAAGAATACTGATAACATATTAACAATTGCCCAAATTGCATAATAAAACCACTTGCTGATACAGTGAATATCGCAAGCGCTCATTTTTGTCATAAAATGTTGGATTATGATGATGTTAAAAGAGATAACATTGACGTTGTTGTTACAACTAACAAACAACACACACACCCGATTTGATCAGTTTTATTTGTTTTTAACAACAACAAAAATTTTATCTGTTTTTAACTACAGCGTAATCGAACATTTTATGACCATATGGAGGGCTTTTAATATCTTGAGATATTCACTGTAACAACAAGTGGTTTTACTTATGCAGTTTGGGCAATTGTTATATGTTATTGGTATTCTTGTAAAGCACCCTGATGATGGTCATAAAAGTGACCGAAACATGTAGGTAAATATTAATGTTGTGTGTGATAAAACATTTTATCAGTGTGCATTTGTTGGCTTACTACATAAGTGTAAATTGTACACAAGAGTCCGTGGGCTGAGTAGCTCAGTCGGTATAGCGACTGACTACGGGCTGGACAGTCCGGGATCGAATCCCGGTGGGGACGAGGTTTTCCGCCCGTCCAGACCGGCCCTGGGGCCCACCCAGTCTCCTGTACAATGGGTATCGGGTCTTTCCCGGGGGTAAAGTGCGGCCTGGGCGTGCTGCTGACCACTCACCCTCTGGGCCACAACGGGCCTGTTACGGGAAAACTTTACCATACACAAGAGTCCAAAATTTTTTTGGCAATGTATAGTGCAGTTATTTCGTTAACATGATTGTGCATTGATGTGATGGATTGCATAAAGGTTTAAGTAAACCAAGCTCTGAAGGTGTTACATTTAACCTTTAAATGACCAGGTTGGTATTTGAATTTTAGCACATGTTTTATGACAAAGTGAGTGTTATTTGAACAGAAGAAGATAAAGTTATGAATAAACAGAATTTCATTTGAAATATGACAGACATCATGCAGCATGTCTGAAAAATTCAGTATCTTTCCTTCTTGACAACATACATGTAAAATTAATTTTAGGGTTTTTTTAAACATATTTGCATATGTGAATGCAGGTGTTTTGAGGGTTCATATTATTTTTTACTGAGAAAGTTCACAATGTGAAGGGACAGTATGGCTCCATCTTTTTTGTTGATGTTTTGAGGCTTCTTCTCTGATTAATACAGGTACCTTACTGTATTAAATTTGTGTACTGTTTCCTTACTAGGTCTTCACACACTCACACACACACACACACGTAACTAAGCATGTATGTGTGTCTGTGTGTGTCCACTTGTGCACACATATATAGTTACAGAGATTACATAAAGAAAGTACTTAGAGTATCCTGATGCCTTTTCTCAGAACAGTGTTAAACAGCTGGAAACTGAATGCTTTAAGCAGAAGGAAAGTCATGGCACCTGGTTCTGTTTATACATTTGCATGTCTTGGGGCATTTAGTGTGGAATGATCTGATGCTGTAATATTTACCAAAAGAGCAGTTACAATATGTGTGATGATGAGGGAAATCAGTGTTCTTTGTCTCAAGTTGTGTTATGCAGTTTTTAACATGTTTGTTGCAGTGGATGATCACTTTGCTAAGGCTCTAGGTGAAACATGGGTAAAATTACAAGGACAGACTCCCAACTCTGCCTCCTCCAATGCACTGGTGACGAAAGAAACTAAGTCCTCAGCACCATCGACTGCAACGGTGTCATTGTCAGTCGCTAAGGAAACCACTCCAGGCTCTGCTACATCACTTCTCCAACAGCGGAGGGGCCTTGTCTCAATATAACATTTTTTTTGGGCCTGTCTTTGTGTACATAGTGATGAAAGCTGAATTCTTGTAACTGATTTTGAACAGTTAGCTCCTGAACTTAGTGACAGAGTATGAGGATTTTATTGACTGCAAAACTTAAATCCAATTGTTGCAGCTCTGAACATTAAGGTGCACTGCCATTGTGTTTTTCAACATATTTCATTTATTAGGGTGATAGTACAAGGTAGTTCAAATATGACCGGGACTGATGTCGCCAGATTTACACACAAACAGTCCCGGTCATATTTGAACCACCTTGTACTTAAAATCATACACACACCCTTTAACACATTCATACATACTGGAATTGTTTTGAAGTGATAGCTCATGAACAAACAGCATCATGAAAGAATGTAATGTATTGTTAGTGGCTGTTTTTGCTATTTAAACTATGTTGTCTCTTCTGAGGTAATAAACAGAACGAAATTTGACTTTTCTTAGTGGTGAGTATTTAGACTGTGGTCTTTGGGGTTCTGATGATGTGTAGTTTTCTTGTAGGTGGATACCAACATGTTGGTAGAGCATGGTGCCTTGCTTGTTAGGGTCAGAGTGAGGAGGTGAGGCTGTTCTCAAGTTAAGAATATCTCATGTACCTGTCCTATGGTTCTGAGTGAACACGATTCATATTGCCTTGCCTGTGTTATATGACCATACCTTCACTCCTACTGACTTCAACTCTTAGATGTAGGCAGCATGTTCTTTCAGAAGCTTGGTGTTAACATATAAGACTGCATGGTTTTACTGCAGAAGACCACCGTCTGAATAAACACAACTGTCCTAACATTCAGTGAAGCTCACTTTATTACTGGATGTAGGTAAAAAGCAAGTTATGGTCATAATTTCAGTTCTCATATGTTGATTTAAACAATTTTTCCACAAAATGGACACTTTTTTTAAAAATATTATTGTGTGTTCAATGCTGCGCCGTGCGCATATTACATTATGCCTCTACAATCCATGGAAATTTGTAAGAGTACTGTGTACAGCTACGTGGATTACTAAGGAACTGCGGTAACTCATCTAGCAATGAAACTAGGCTGCACGATTTATTGCACACAGGAGCAGAGAAATACATGCTCTGCACTGCCTACAACCTGTCTATGAGGCTCACCTAGCTTCATGTCCACTGGATACATGGGCTTCTTGTCTTGAGGGTAAAGCAGCTGTAGCACAAGTATAACCATTCATCTCCATCGAGTGCTGTGCTTAAAAATGAGTGGCCCTGTACTTCCACTTGTACTTTTGTCTTCATGGCTTGGTGCTGAAATAAGTATAGGGAGACCTTTACATCTGCTTCTACATGAATTATTGTTCAGTATTAATTGATCATGAACAGGTGTTCACATTTCTGTACTTGCTATTTGAATAGATTGTTAATGAGTGCAGAACTATGAGGACAGGGTATCAATACTGAAGTTTTGTGGGGAAACTTAGGAAATGTCCTCTTTCATGAACAAGAAGGAGATGGGAGGATAACATTAGTGTAGCTCCTAGGGATATGGGTTCTGAGGATGGGAGGGTGGATGGAACTGTCTGTGGACACAGGAGTGGGTTTAGGTATCAACCATACATTAATTGCACATCTTGCTCTTGTAATGTTTCAAAGGGCATCCGAGATAAATACATTTTCGTACATTAAAAGACTGATTTAAACATACATAAAAGAGTGATGTATGTGAATACTGATTTGTTTCTTTCCGTGAATGGCAATAATGTACATTTCCTTCATAATTCCAATCTTTCATCTGTACTAAGGCCACTGAAAGAAGACCCTTCACATCTGCCATGAGCTTTTTGCTACACCCCATCATACCCTCTCCACTGTGTTGACAGAGATGTTGGTAGTGATAAATTTTGCTGTTCTTTGGGATGTCTGATGGAGGATGGGGTGGGGGGAATATGATAGTAGGCAGAGAAAGTGAACTGGTGAGCACAAGCTTTCCACCTGCTCATGGAACTAACTTACTTCTCTGGCCCAACTGTGGTGCTGTTTTAACAGGTACTTTTCCTGCATTTAATTTTATTGTATGCAGTATATGTAATTGTCAGCAGCATAATGCACTCTTCATTCAGTTTAATTTCATTTCCTGTTTGCCCTTGCCTGGTAATTGAAAACACTTCGTTGTGATGCTTTCAGTCCACTTCTTTTCAGATGTTTAACTTTTAAATAAGATTTTATTGGGTTACGGAAAGACGGAACCTTTTTCATTTCCCTGTGTGCTATGGCTTTGTTTGCAGCATAGGTGAAGAATGTTCAAACCAACATTGCCAAGAAAAATTTAAACAAGTATTTAATAATTGTGTTGAATTTGTAATTAAATCATTAAATTTGTTACTTGAATTCTAAGTGATATAACATAACTTATGTAAACATGCACCCCTCTATCATGCACATCTGTTAGAAATGTAAGATCCTTGATAATATGCTAAAACAATGTTAATTACTGTAAAATATTAGACATTACCAGTACACATAAACTGAGGATAAATTGGTGTTAATGCTGTTGTGATGGGAAAGTGGAGAAGTTTTATTCCAATGCATATTAAGTAGTGTATATCTTATTCGGATGATTGGAGGATAATACCACTAAACTGCATTCTGAATGTGATTATGTTCCTATTTGGTTACGGTGATCATGGAGTGAGCTTGAACCAAATTTTAGTTGTTGTGACAATGTAAAATACCTTTTGCCCACTGTGCTCATTCAGGTGGCAATTATTCATGATAAAATTTAGAACAGAGACCCTTGGGTGACTCTTTAAGGAATGTAACCTAACTGTATTCAGGCATAAAAAGAAGAATTTATGGTTCAGATAAATTGTTAGTCTAATGCAACAGGTAACTTCCTACAGTGTATTGTTACATAGATAACCTTATGTTATTATGAATTTTCTGTTATAGTTGGGAAGGGTACAATATTCGTAACTTAGTTAACTCTTTTTCAAATGAAGACAACTAGGTGCACACTACTTCTTAGTATATTTATTTCAACTTCCCTACATGTTTCAGGCAACTATGTGCCCATCATCAGGAGAAATAGCTGTATCTATGTGACACTCGGTATTTGTCACTCTGTGTGGATGACTGTCTAGTATACAGGGTGGAAAGAAATTCTACCCTGCATACTAGACAGTCATCCACACAGAGTAAAAAATACCGGTGTCGCATATATGCAGTAAGTTCTCCTGATGATGGGCACATAGTTGCCCGAAACATGTAGAGAAGCTGAAATAAATATACTAAACAGTAGTGTTGGCTTCATTTGTAAAAGGCTGTACAGGGATGCATGGTCAACAAAACATAAAATTAGTTAACTCTCATCTCAAATATTTAAGATGTGAGTCAACTGAGTGATGTGCTGCAAGGAAGAAGATGGTCTAAGAAAACGTTTTACATTTTGGAAGCTGCTACCTGTGGTAGTTTATGGAAATAGTTGAAGTTTCATTGAAGTTCACATTTTATATTGTCATACATACTGTAACACCCACAGATTGAGATCTCAGTGTACCCTCACCAATATGAACTTGAAAATATCATTTTAGTTTTATGTATTTTAGTGGCTTGAAGGTGACCACTTACTGGCTGAAACGGGTAGCCATATTTTCTTCTGATGAAACATAATAAGTAGTTGTGTTGAATCTGAGTGATAGCTACCTTGTAATATGTACAAACACAACAGAATGTCTGAGGTGAAAATGTAGCTTATAAATGTAGATCAACACTAAACTGAATTTAATGATATTTTATCCAGGAATTCAGACTTCTGAACTTGGTATTGTAATTTTGTGATGTTTGAAAATATGTTACCAAACTTCAAATAATAAGTATTGATAGTGCTGCTATTCTTATGGTTGAAGCAGCAAGCCCTGTCCTTTGCACTGTTGCACTGTAATCTTATTCCAGGTCAGAAATAATGCTGCCATCAGAATAGGGGCCATACAGTGGTATAGAGGAGAACTCTGCTGGTCCTGTGGCATGGGATGCACCCTGAATTAGGTGGGCACAGAAATGTAGAGAATTCTACAATTTGTTGTGGTTTCTTTTGGACTGGATTCCAGTCTTCTTACAGAAGGCAGTATTCTGAATCCCTGTTGTGATCTGTTGGATTAACTCCACTAATGATTACAGGAGGGTCCCAAATTATTGATTTGTTGAGGGGAGGGGACATATTCTTCAACTGGTTATCTTTGCTACTGGGGCCATGCATGAGTACCTTTAACAATGGATTCCTTACTCATCAATGTCTGCTTGTTCTTTGATGTTGTAAGTGGCTGTTGCTCTGTTGGTTGTCACATTTCACTATTTTGTGCATTATTCAGTATGTTAGCACAAGACTGTTTTATAGAAGATTGTATCCAGCTGCTTGGATTGTTCTGCTGAACTTTCTGTGCAAATTTGTAACTTCGATATTTGTAAATGGTGCTTGGAACAAAGAACATCTTTCCCACATTTATGACAATTAGCCCATAGCATTTTTGTAGCTGTTGAACAGATGAGATAGAAGTGTAGCACTAAACTTAACCTAAGTGTAAGATGAGGTGGATGCAAGTGGCTCAGGAGCACCTAAGAACATTGCATTGGTACTAGCAGTATTAAACCTCCAGGTTCTGCTTCTACAGTGTCAGTTGGTTAGGTTATTTATAGTTTATAGTAAGTTAATGACCATCTTGTCAAGTGTTGGTTTTGACTTTTTCTGGCATTTGGGATGAATGAGAAATAATTTGTACATTTTATGTTATAAGCATGTCTGAAAAATGAGATTACATAACAGTTTCATTACACATATTCAAAAATTAGCAGTACAATTCATAAAAATGTTTTTCCCTTAATCATGAAATCTCTGCTTTTCAACAAAGTATTGACCTTATACCCCTTATGTCATCTGAGACTCCCCTCTAATTCATCCTGTGTTGTGTTGAAATATTTTTTAATAGAATGGAACAATTGTGTGTTTGTTTGCCATGACATTTTGTAAATAACAAGAGAACAGACTGGACAGGATTTTCTTTTTGGTATGTTTCTCATTACTAGGTTACATGAGCATTAAATCAGGTCTTGTATGTTCAAGGCCTGAGAGTGTTTACCAGTGTGGTCTATCTCAAAATTTACGAACCCATGACCATGTACATTTATTATCAGGGTATAAGTTCCACTCACACTGTTTTGTGAACAGACTTTGTTGGGATACCAATATTTTATTCTAATTCTACATTCTACTTTCCATGAAACATTACTTTAAAAGTGGCATAAAGGGAAAGGAAACCTCAGCTTTTTATGCTGTGTCTAGATTTTGACATTTTCGGTTTACACTTGACTTGCCTTTTCTTATCACTATCTGTCTGTTTTTGTGCTTCACAAATGAAGGTATAAACAAAGACACGGTCACATACATATTTATTGCATGCTCCGAGGTGTCGTGTACCATGTGCTATGAAAATAATTTTCACAGTTTGTTATGCTTCACCCTCTGGTGCCAGAGTGAAATGCCCAATGTGATCTGCAGAAGACCCCAGCAGACTGAAATTTAAAGTGCTGCATAAGAGTGCCATGTTTCGCCACTGGCAGTAGTTGACATTTGGTGTTTTGACCATCACACTGCGTGTGACAGGTGTATAATGCTTGGTACTAAAGGGTTTAAATAATTAATATTCATGATATTTTTGCAGCTTTTCACAATACAACTTCATGTAGACTAAACTCAAGATTTTTGAATACAGACTTTAATAGAGCTTGTATAACTGAATGAACACATCTCATCTGGTGTGTAAATGCAAAGCATGAAATTCATGTGTCAGAGTTTCATATCTGATAATATAAATACAAACAAGGAAGAATATTCAGCACAAATGAATGCCATGAATCTTTCTTAACACAAAACCAAGTCTCCTAGTCACATACTCACCACACATATGCTGTATTTCGTTTCATAGATAAGTATACTAGCAAATGCATATCTAATAATATTGACCTTCTGGCAGAGTGCCAGTAGAGGCCAAAGGAAAATACATTAGGATTTTTGCATTTTAAAAAACTCACAGTAGAACCAATGAATCTGAAATCCATGGTACAGGTCAAAATGCTGGCTTTCTTTGTTCAAGTTTGCAAATGTCTCCCATACCCATTTCTTGTAAGAAAATGACTCTACTGCTTCAGTAAGGTGACTTGCTAGATTGTGCTCACATATTGTCCTGCTACATTGCATTGCAGAATTATAATGCCTTCTGTGCAATTGGCAGCAATGTAAAATGTGTGGTGTGGGCTAATAGAAGAGACAGTGAGGAGAGGATTGCTTAACAGAAGGGAGAGAGAGATTCTTCCTGAAATCATAGGTAGAATTGGAATCTTCATATCTATTTCACTTACATATGTGGTTTTAGATTCATTGGCCATACTGTAATTTCTGTTTACCACCAAGTGGCATTTTCTGTAACTGTTGCATTACAAATAGTTTGTATCAGGTTACATATTCACTGTCATAGAATGTTATACCAATAATAATGAATAATGCAAGAGTTTTTTTCAGTAACATGTATTTTGCATAACATAGTGCAGTGCAGTATATGTGTTAACTGCTTCATAGTTTGGTTTCTTCCTAAACAGCTCTCCCCTCCTACCACATGTATACTAAAAGAGAATAGCTTATTGCATATTGACATTGTGTGGGCATTGTAAGAATTTATGTTCTGGCATTGTGTCAGACCAGTTATTGCAAAATCTTTGTCACTTAGAATTCAGATTTCCTCTACCTGTACTAAGTATTGTGCAATACATTTAGATAAATACAAAGTACAAGAATTCGAGCTGAACATCGCAATATTTTGGGGGAAAATTAGTAGTACTTGTTGCCAAATACATTCAGCTCAGATTGTAAAATATAACCAAGTTGTGTCAGTTTTAACTGTTCAGTTACCTTTTGATATATGCCGTAGAATGGATGTGGGTAGTTTTTTAATTTGCCCAACAGCTGATAGCATCATAATGTGACACCATAACCAGCTACAGAAATCTGTGCAATGATCATGGATCATGGCACATATTATGGCTGGAGATTAATTCTCAAACCAGTGTTAGGGAGGTAGCATTTGGAATTCTGGCTGTCTGCCTCCATTATATGTCACACAGAGGCAGTGGTAAATTAAGTCTGAAGGAGTTATGATCAAAATAGTTGGGAGGTTCCAACAATTAAAATGCCATGTTCTACATAAACTGTACAACTAGAATAGGAAATTAGTCTTGCAGTATGACCACCAGCGACAGCCGCAGAGTGCCAGAAGTTATTGATCCACCTTTTTCGAAGCGACTAACATATTTTCTTGGCTGCTATATTTTCAAGCATTTTTCACCTCCTGTGAGTAACTATAGTGAGTTAATATCAGAAATCATTTGTGTTACCCACAGTGACTTAGTATTACAGGATTAATGAAAAATCACCAGCTAAAATTCACAAGAAAATTTCTGCGAACAGAATATTTGTACCGAATGCTACTGACATAGTGAATGAAAGTGTAAAGCACATCCCTGATAGTAGGCTTAGTATGAAGTTGCATTCATGGTGTTATCACAAAATGATGTGAGTTAAAATTCCAGTATTCGTATATTCCTGGAGGTAAATGGTAGGTGTATTTTATGTCCGTCAGACCTTGTTGACCTTCACGTGTGTCAGTCATATTTTCTTGAACATTGTGTGCATATGTGTGGCTCAGTACTCATGTATACAGATCAGAAATATCGTTGTTAAAATTAATATGCCCGTGAAGACTAGCTTCTTGTTATGAACTTCTCAGTAGGTACATAAAAATTTCTGCTCTAAAACTTGATAACATTATATCATTTGAGGATATGTTTAAACCATACCTTAAACCTTTATACACCACTTCAAACTATATATATGTAAACATATATAAGTAGTTATGAACCTACCTGATGTTTCCATTTTCATTGTATAAACACTGCCCGAACTAAAGCTGAAATTATAGTTCAGAATATGACTGATCCTTAACATACACATTTATATGTATTTTCAGTATAGTAATTTATATATGATCACTATAGAGTATTGTGTATGTTTTTTATGCCCTGAATGTTTCAAGAATTGTTTAGGTTAGTTGATTTTATTGTCATTAAGGAATTAGTGTTGGTCCATTTCTGTTTACGGCCTAATGCAGATTAATTTTTGTGTTGTTAAATTGGTTAGTTGAATTTATGTAAATATAGCCAACTATTTGCACTTTTATTATGTTATTTCTAAAATATTTCACATAGAATATCTTAAAAGCACATAATTTTAATTAAAATTTACTCCTACATGTTTCAGTCATCGTGTGACCATCTTCAGGGAGCTAGCAGAAGGCATACATGCAAACACATACATGCTGCCACATAAAAAACAAGTATAAATTTTAGCAACTTCTTTTAGGTAACATATTTTAAGAAAGACTCCCTGAAGATGGTCACACGATGACTGAAACATGTAGGAGTAAATTTTAATTAAAATTGTGTGCTTTTAAGATATTCTATGTGAAATATTTTAGAAATAACATAATAAAAGTGCAAATAGTTGGCTATATTTACATAAATAGACTTTTGCACGGAAAAATGAAAATAATGGTTAGTTGAATATGTAAGTAAAAGCAAAGGTCCTGTTCATAAATGTACAGCAATAAGTGTAAGTATGCATTATGCCAAACTGTATGTAATAGTTATTATGATATTATCATTATCATCATCAGCTCATAAATATATATACCAATATATGATGTGCTGTATACATTGATGTACTGTCATAAGTTATACATTATTACTACAAATATTTAATCTAAATGTTAAGTGGTGTGAAAAATATTTATGTGAAGTGTTCTGAGCATGGAGGAAGTTCCCTTTCAGTAAGCAGACTTATTCACTTAATTTTGTTTCTTAAGTGTATCTGTACTTGATCAATGAACTGCATTCCATTAGGAAGCAGAAGAATGTTCCTTGTCGTTAATGTGAATTAGAGTGGAATTTCTGGGGTGTCAGTAGATGTAAATATACAGTGTCAAGTGAAATAGAATTTTATCTCTCACAGCTCTTGACTGTACATTTTTTTAATGATACCTTGACCTGGATTGTGTTCACTGGCTGCATTTTGGTGCAAGAAAATTAGAAGTTCTGAGATCAAAGAAATGAGGCAGATCAAGTTACTAAACTTCAATCCAGTTTCTTCTCTGATTTTTAAGGCAATTTCGTTCCATTAAAAAAGCACACTTGTGAGATCACCACTATGTCTACATGTGTTTGTGTCTCCCACTGCACTCTTGAACCATTTGACTGATTTTCTTGAAATCTGGTATGGCTCTCACACCATTAGAAGTTAGCACCATCATCTTACCTACTACTAGTACTACTACTACTGCTACTACTACTACCAATAATAATAATAATAATAAATAGTGTGGTGTTAATAAAGGTGGAGGTGGTGGTGGTGTGTAATATATTGACAACTTCAGACACTGAACTAGAATCTGAGGTTATGACTATGCATGAGACTACTTTGCATCAGTAAATTTCCTTTGTCCAAGCCTGGTCTTGACAGCACAAGTACATGCAGTAGGAAAGTAGGGCTTATAAGCTGTACCTAGAACTTCTTGTAAATATTAATTTCTGTATAATTAGATCACATTGTGGTACTGAAAGTTGTTTGAAGGAAGACTGAGACTATAGTACTGGTTAAGTGATCGTTTACACTGGCCTTACTGTCATGTGGCATCACGCATCAAACACCAACAAGCATTATGAAGGGACTTGCAAATTCTTTAATTAAACAAGTCTGTTTTTTGCATAACCTTATTTCTGCAGTTCCCTGTTTGCTACAGTACAATATATTGTAATAATGTGCAATTATCTTCATAGTTCTCAAGTTTGTAAATAATGAAACTGTGGAGTGGGGGAGTGTATAGGGTCTTGCTGGGGAAACTGGAGGGAAGGAGACCAATGGGGAGACCTAGGCATAGATGGGTGGATAATATTAGGATGGATCTCCAGGAGGTGAGATGTGGGTATATGGACTGGATTGGGCTGACCCAGGATAGGGACAGGTGGCGGACGCTTGTGAGTGCGGTAATGAACCTTCGGCTTCCGTGAAATGTGGGGAATTTCTTGACTAGCTGCAAACCAGTTAGCTTCTCAAGAAGGACTCTGCACCATGGAGTAAGTAAGCAAGAGCTGTAGTGTGAAAAAATATTTGTAAGGTAATGGTCATTAATTAAAGTGATCATTTTTCTTTGGCATGTTCAGGGAAAGTATTGAAGTAACAATTAAAAATGTACACACTTCATGGTCATGTTTTTTTTACATCTCACATACATCTTTACTGTTTACTGCTCCATGTACAGACTGTTGCTATCTCAAAGTCAGGAAAGTCACTAACGAGAGCCAAGAAAGTCTTAGTTCTAAAGAATATTATCAGGAATATGGAGTGAAATCGGAAAAATAGCCCCCCCCCCCCCCCCCAAAAAAAAAAAAAAAAGGGAAAAATTTTGACAGGGTTGAAGTCTTTTTAATAAAACAATTCTCAAAAACACAAGAAAGAAGGGTGCGTTTTTTTTTATAATGGTTGGTGTTGGGC
>Ga0123357_10005617_pt1 | contig 15089 bp, 8 predicted proteins | sample TergutEmb28metaG_FD_89873 | JGI IMG/M metagenome (GOLD analysis project Ga0123357, IMG submission 89873) | Embiratermes neotenicus P4 segment gut microbial communities from Petit-Saut dam, French Guiana - Emb289 P4 | ecosystem: Host-associated > Arthropoda: Insects > Digestive system > Gut ...
TCCAGTCCAATCTCCCTAGTAGCAGCTACTAAAGCTTCTGCATTTTCCTTTAGTGTATGTATGCTTCCTCCCAGTATATTAACATCATCGGCATAAGCCAGAAGCTGATGTGTACCACTTAGTTGCAAGCCATCCTGATTTACCTGAACCCTCCTAATGGCGTACTCTAAAGCAAAGTTAAAAAGCATTGGTGATAGAGCGTCTCCTTGTTTCAGACCATCCTAATAGGGAACCTGTCAGACACATTCTTGCCCACCCGGACTCTGTTATATGTTTCAGTCAGACTCATCTTTATTAACCTTAGAAGTTTCCTAGGGATACCAAACGAACCAGTCATATATGGCTATATAAATATCCTCGATCTATACACTTACAGAACTATGCATAAGTAACAAGATGGAATTAAAAAATATTATTTACAATCAACAAAACTACATAGTGCTACAATATCATCCTTAATGTAATATAAAATGTATCTTACATGTGAAAACACATCTCAAAATTTCATACAAGAAACAGAATAATAAACATCAATTTAATGGTTAAAATATATCATACAAGTTGAAATATTTTTCCAATATATACAATGAATGTTGGTGAAGGCCTCTCAGAGAAAATTAAAATTTCATAATATTATGAGACAAATCTTTTATTTCGGGTGGAAGACTGTTATATACATTAATACACAAATAAAAGGGACTTTCTGATAAATAGTCAAATGTGACAATGGTTGACAGAATTCAGAATTGTTCATGGTATTGATTTTATGCACCTTAGAATTAAACCGAATTTGAGTTTTATTATTAACCACGATGAGTAAGAGAGAGAATATATATTGAGAGATCAGTGATAAAATATTTAAAAGAATGCAGTACATAAAGCCCTGATTCCTATGCGCATGATCATTCAAATAATTCTCTTTTGTAGTGTGAAAATGCTATTACTATATGAGGAATTTCCCCAAAAGATTATCCCACAATTAGTAATAGAATGGAAGTAAGAATGGTAAACTACCTTAATCAGCATCACAAAAGGTTTAATGGCTCTAACCGCAACACAAGCCACACTTAATTTTGGTATAATAATTTCTACATGGCTTTTCCACATGAATGTATTATCAATCATTACTCCTAAAAACTTTATGTTAGTAATAATGGATTTTATATAGCTATCACAACCAACCCCAATGGGAATATGTGAGCTATTCTTAGCTAAAAATTGTATGAGGCTAGTTTTCTCAAAATTCAGTGACAAGTTGACCTGAAACCTGTTATTATAATTGTAAACACCACACTGATATCTTTTATAACATTAGTAGCATTTGGGCTAGTGATAATTAGACTTTTGTATCATTCATGAATAAAACAAATTTGGATTTATTATTGTTATGTTTAGTATTTATTTTAATTATTTCATACAAAGTAAGAAAAACAATGGTCCAAGTACTGAACCTTATGGCACACCACGCTTTACTATTCCCTGACTGCAGCAAGATTTATAGCCACTATTTACTAGTTTTACCCTCTGATGTCTATCTTCTAAACAGGATTTAATGTATGAGTAAAATGTACCTGTCATACCATAAATACCTTTACTTTGACAGCATGATAACGTGATTAACGCAGTCAAAAGCCTTAGTAAGTTCACAGAAAATACCCCCAATTATGTTTTTATTATTTCAAGCATTTAAGATTTCTGAAATAAGGCTGTAAGAGGCTGCTTCTTTGATAATTTAGATCTAAAGCCAAACTTTTCCTTAACTAATGTATTATTGTTAGTTGTGTGTTCCAATAGTCTTATATATAAAAAACCACTTCAAAAACTTTTGAAAATGAAGGTAGAAGTAAGACAGGTCTGTAATTGGCTATATTATTTTTATCACTTTTTTATACAGTGGTTTTATTTCACAACATTTTAAACGTGATGAGAAGAATCCTGTCGCTAATATAATTATAGGGAGAACTGATATAAGGAGAACTAATTTTTAATATTTGTGCTGATATTTTGTCATAACCATATGAACTTTTTGTATTTAGGGAATTAATAATTTTTTTTATTTCCTGAGTTGATGTGTTCCTAAATTTTATATCTGGTCATATATCATTAAACAGATGTGATAAATAACATAAGGGATTTGTATCTTTATGTTTATTATGATTATTACTATTTTTTATATTTAGAGTAATTGTATCAGCTATAGCAAGGAAAAACATTATTGAAGGAATCAGATATATCTAGATAATCATAAGTCTCATAATTACAACTGCCGAAATAAAAAATATCTTGTATCTTACCTTTCCTGCTAGTTACAGTTTTAATAATATTCTACACTGTTTTAGTTTAATTGATAGAAATTATTAATTGCTTATTATACCAAGTATCAGGTTCAACTGTACACCCTTGAAACGAATGACACGAAGAGCCACCATCGCATACACCATTTGTAAATCCAACATGTTGTAACCCATTTCACATGGTCATCCTTAAGGTGTGAGTTTTTAGGAAACATGTAATAACAACCAAGATTTGCATGAATGTCTATGAGGGCTAACCAAGTTCTGCATGACTGTCTATGAGGGCTAGCCTGTCTTTGTGACATATACATTTATATTTTGAAGGACTGGTTTTGTTCCCTTGGTTGTTCTGGTTTAGAGATATTTAAATTTATTTGTTTTATTAGTGTCAGAGCTAAAAATAACTTCAGTGAGAATTAAGACTCAAAGTTACATCTTCACATTACATCAGATTATACCTCTTTATCCAAAACTATTAATGATTAAAATGTCCACAAAAATTGTCTAAATTTTAGTTTGCAATTCTTATTCTCATGCATTCTTTTATAAAACTACATGTTTGTACATTGCGGATTAGTACTTGTTTCTTCAGACATCCATGTTCAAGATGAATAAATTTGTGGTACTTGCTTGTAATGTCAGAGGATATTACTTGAGTTTCAGTTTTTACAAAAACTGATTATTTATAGGTAGTCTAATAAATAAAATATAAAGATTTCTAAACCACAAGTAAAAGAATAAAATCGTTGCATGTATGTGTATATATGTATCTTCACGTCATAATGAGTGGTTAGTCGTCACAGACTTCGTTGTGGGAACCTTCGTATTTTGCTTGCATAGTTTGAAACAACACTGAGGATGACCATGTGAAATGGGCCCAAACATGCTGCAGGAATAATAAATGGTTTTGATTTAACAACTAATGTGTACACTGCTGATTCTTTGTGACATACTAAAAGAAAATACTATTTAAGTACCAGTATGATACAGACAACTCTCCTATATTTTATACTTCATTCAGTTTATAATCATGAAAATTTAACAAGGAAGTAAACATTGACTGAAATACAACTTTAAATGTGAGTACATTAATTCTGCACACAGCTGGCTGTTTTGGAATACCAACAAAATAGTCAGTAAGTGATTTACTATTGAAATCAATGTCATCTAATTTTCTGAAGTGGGGTCATCTAATTTTCTGAAGTGAAATAAGGTTTTTGTGTTTCTCCCTAGTTGTTTGTACAGAGTACAGAATAAATGCATTACAAGGAGGTTGTGTCTGCCTGTTTTTCAGAATAACTTGTTTCTGAAACTCTTGTTCAGCTACTGATTATATTAGGTAGTGAATATCTGCACTGAAAATTGTAAGGCAAATTTAGCAGCAGTTCCCATCACTCTACTTCAGCCCATAATTTATTTGAACTGAAATAATAATAATAATGTATGCCACTATGATCAAGGCTGTCAACAACAAGTGCAGAATGCCATCAAGTTCTAGATCCATATACTGGAGCACCAGCTAGATTAGCTCAGGTTCCTTGTGGTTTTCATCAGTACTTGTAGTTGAATAATGAGACAGGACTAACCTTGAGACAGGCTACAATTGTGGCCTCTCAAATCCTTGCTAACTTCCCCTAGGCCTAACATTCAATACTATATAACCTCCACAGTTCAAATGGTATTATTAAATAATCAAGAATAAGAACAAATAATAATAAACATGAAAAATGCAAAGTTTTCACTTGTAATAACCATTCCATATGGCTTTATAATTGTATAATTTTGAACAATAACAAAATGCCATTTAACTTGTTTTGCAGCAGAAAATAGGCGTTATGACTGCCTACTGTGTGACTCCTCAGTCTTCAGTTACTGCAGTGACAAGCTCCTGCATGATGCATGCTGCTGCCTCAGACCTTACGGTAAGTTCCGAGAAGTATGCACATTTCTCAGCAGGGCAGAAACACAACCTTGTGGAAAGTATCTCCACATGCTATAGGTAAATAATGAGTTAACCTAAGCAAACTAACACATCAATAAATCAACCAACCGCAATTACCAATCCTTCTTTAAGAGCTAACGATTGCCTAACTGGTCAAGATACTGTCTACCTTTCAAATTAACCCTATGCTCAGCCAGGTGAATCCAGTCAACACAACACTGCTTTACAGTCCATTTTCATTTTACATTACTTGGGAGATACACACATACATGGTAATCTATGCCTGTCTCCCAAGCATTGTCTTTCCTTCAAGGTTCCTGACTTGCGTATGGATTTTTTACCCCTTCCATGCATGCTAAATGTCCAGCCTATTTCCTTGAAAGATTACCCTATGTTTGACAAAAAATACATATTATGAAGCTCCTCATGATGTAATTTTCTCTACCTACCTATTATGTTCTTTCTTTTAGGGTCTAATATTTTCTTGAGCATCCTGATTTCAAATACCCTCCATCTTTCTTCTTCCTTTTTGATGAGAGACAAAATTTCACAACCACAAGATGATAATGATAATAATTTACAACATCCATGACAACATGAAATTTTAAGGTCTTAACCATGATCCTAGTGTTAATATTCCAGTCTCATAGGTGCTGATGACTACTATGTTAGCATTGTAAGTATGTAGTGGTGGGGTGACATCAAATGGAATACTGTTTAAAGAGTGCCATGATAATCAATAAATCAGCATATACACTATTACTGACATGCATAACTGACAGACACATCCATTTCCAAAGAAAGAAACTGACTCCTTTGGACACTTAAATTCCTGCATTATAAAATTATAAGCCAGAGGGGACATAATTTTATTTCTCTCTCAATTTCAGAACTACCATACCAATGTAATTATGCAGACTGCTCCTTCCTGCATGCCAACTCATGTAGGGAACACAGACTTATCACAGCCTGCTGCTGCAGTAAGCTTGTCTTCCAGTTTAAATGTAAGTATCAGCTCATTAATGAGGCAGGCAGGTAGACAGGTACTTCTTTCACCAACATGTGAGTGTGTTGTTGTGGTGTCTCTTTTTATTCTACCCTCTACAGACTAGGCTTTAGCTTATTTTGATTTAAAAGTCATTCCTTGAAAGACCTTATTACAGGCTTTCTCTATAACCCTTTGACTTAGGATATGGTGTGCTGCTATGCAAAATTGCAACTGGAAAACCTGATTGCCAGAGGCAATGGTTAAACAGAAGCAAAGATGAGAAGATACTGTTAAAATAAATTTAACAGCAGACAAAAATGACAGAAAACTGAATGAACTGAACTTCAGTTGTACTGGGAATAAATTGACCCAAGAAAGAGTCAATGGCAGTGATGAACCTTCAGGTTCCAAAGTGGTAGGGGATTTCTTATAACACAGGCAATACAATTTGTTCATTCTCTATCCATTTAACGTAGGTGGGGTTAATGGTCAATTTCAGGCTCTTCATAGCTTGAAGTAGTGATAATGGTTATTCAGGGATACAATAACCTCACAAAAGCTTATTGACAATTTCACGGGTAGGACTCGGAAACATGTACAATAATTATTTAATCTATTACTATATGCCTACTGCCCATCACTTTCAGATCATCAGTATTGAGCAGATTTTGCAAATCCCTGTACATACAAGTACGCAGTAACCACATATAAAAGAAAACCAACTGTCAGTTTTCATGATTTTACTGCTTATGTATGAAAATAGTAACTCAAGATGCTGTGCTTTGGTATCAAATAAAATATAACTCTTCTTTATTTCCAGGATGTAACAACAACTGATTCCTGATGAATGAATTAAATATTATATAATAATGCAAATTTAATTTGATACAAACTATGACACACAGACAGGTAACATACTTAACACCCAACACAAAGATACTTCATTGTATTTGAAAAAGAAGGAACTGGAAATGGTAATTTCCATTCACTTACAAAAATATGTTTTACCCACTGACAGATGGGCATTTCAAATAAGAATCTCATGAGTTTAGTTAGTAGAATAAAGTGCATTTGTGCCCCAAGTTAGAATTGTTGTGGCCTGCTGACATCTCTTGAACACAGAAACTAATTAAATATCTGGGGGAAAAGTGAAGTCTTTCCAAACATACTGACTACATAGTAACATTCTGACAAAGTTTAGTTCAAACAGAATTTATGTTTTCTGAATGCCCTGAGTTACTCAAAGCCTACATCAAGTGACTCTGGCTCCTTATGTATTTCCTCATATCCATGCTAATTAAAGATGAATGCAGCCACTTTTACTTTTGACTGCAGTGACAGTAAATTATTGCTTATTACCCAAATGGGGTCTTAATGTCTTCCATTAACAATATACACCAATCTGAGGTTGTTTGCATGTATAAAAAGCATAATAGATACAAATATTTTTTGTTTGTTTCATTTTAGGACTTGTGATATACAGTTATTCGCTTTGAAAGTGTTACAGAATATTACTCTTAACTCCTTTTACAGAAGGAAATAATTTATGACAAATCTGACATTTAATGTAGAACATAAATGTTCCGTATGTGTAGTTATTTGATGAATGAATAAAACTTTATATTAATATTATGGCTAGTCATATATTTTTTACTAGTCATCATATATCACTGCTGATTACCAATATTACCACATGCTGTAATGAAATTACACCACAACCGGAAACCTGTTTTGAAATTTCCTAAGACTACCAGAGGATGTCACCGTGTGTGTGTCTGTGAAACTAACCTTCCAATCCACAAGTTAGGAAAACAGGATGTTATAGAAGAAAAACATTTATTTTTATCTACACAATATATAGATGGGTAATGATATGAGATAACTTCTTGAACAGCATGCTTAAAATGCATTCATAAGAAATTTGTCTTCTAAAACAGCAAAATAAAAGGGAAAATGGCTTACATTCACTATACTTGGACTTTCAATTTCAGCTGTCAGTGTAATGTAACGGACAGGACATGAACTTCAAGAAAACACTGAAATAACAAAGTTATGCAGCAAGGCTGATATTTTTTGGGAATGACGACGGGACATATAAATCACAGTAAATGTACAATAACTGACAGGAGAACAAGTACAATGGGGAGAAAAGATGGAAAGAAAGAAAGAAATTAAGAAAGTAAAGGAAGGAAAGAAGGAAAGTGAGGGCTGCAGATATAAAACATTTCCCCACACTAAACCTGTATATGGGGTGGGGGGTATGAGAGAGGCAGAAACAGACAGAATATTCTAAGGATCTTCTGTGGTTTACTCCAGTTCATTAGTAAAACCCTGTAATAGGTAGTACTAGGAAATATGTCACTACTATTTTAGTCTACATTTCTCCCATTTCACCATAATATTACATGGTGTCATTCGACAAGCAATTATGTTTACAATACAGTGTATTTAAGGATTCTGTTGCCATTTGCTGAACAGAAACATAATGTCTATTTACGTTTTGAGATCCCCAACACAAAAAATGATATCAGTTAAGAATCAATACTTGTTAAAAAAATAATTAACACTGCTGGTGTTCTTGCACGAATTTCCAGTTGTGAATGTGTAATTATGAATCCACAGACACACTCAGTAATAATGTTTGTAATAATTAAAGTATGAGCAGAATTTCTAGATACTGACATATTCCACTGACAGAAGTCCATGTTCTTTGTTCCACCACTACGAACTAATTCTTAAGAAGACATGCAATATTCATTTGTCAACACATTAAAAGTATTCATAAAATGCACCCTGTACAGAATTTGTGTTTTTCAAAGAAATATTAAGAAACAGTGTATAACTTGACTGATGAGACACACAGATTTCCAGCTACACCTACATTATTAGCACAGTCAAATAAGAAGTCTTGACCCATTAAGGCCAAAGCACTACACTCCTCTGAAGCATTTGGAACTGTTAAGCAGCTGATACAGCATAACATTTCAAAAGACTTAAATCTTCGACACCACTGTCAGAACCTTGAATACTGAAAAGAACAAATTACTTTAAACAAAATGGAGGTAACACTGGTATTTCTGAACCATAATGCTTATGTAAGATTAGCAGCTTTCATCAAAGTTAAGTGATAACATACTCTGGGGTAAATAGCTGCATCAATTCAGATTTGAAGCCCAAGGTTTTGGAGACCCTCTGTACGTCCAACATCAGTGAATTATATGCTGAATAAATAATTTTGTTCACATAATTGGAATACAATGAAGCATTACATCAGCTATTTGCAGACTTCAACAAAGCCTACAGTTCAGTTAGGAGGAAGGTCTTGTATAATATTCTCATTGAGTGTGGTATCCCCACAAAACTGGTAAGGCTACTAAAAATGTGTCTAAATGAAACCTATAGCACAGTCCGGGCAGGCAGGCATTCGTCTGACATGATTCCTATTAGGAATGGTTTGAAACAAGGAGATGCTTTATCACCATTGCTTTTCAACTTTGTTTTAAAGCACGCCATTAATAGGGACCAGGTAAACCAGGATGGCTTGAAATAAAATAGTACATATTCGTTTGTGGTTTATGCTAATGATGTTAATGTATATTGGGCAGAAGTGTATATACTATAAAGAAAAACACAGAAGCTTTAGCAGTTGTTAGTCAGGAGACTAAGTATATAGTCTCGAGATCAGAATGCAGGGTGAAGTCACAGTATAAAGGTTGATAATAGTTCCTGTGAAAGGGTGGAAAATTTCAAACATTGAGAACAGCTTTAACAAATCAAAATTCTATTCAGGAAGAAATTAAAAGCGGATTGAAGTCAGGCAATTCTTGCTATCATTCAGTGCAGAATCTTTTGAGTTTGCTAACCAAAAATAAAGATCTATAATTTTGCCTGTTGTTTTGTATGGATGTGAAACTTGGTTGCTCACAGTGATGGAGGAACGTATGCTGATGGTGTCTGAAAAAAGGGTGCAGAGGAAGATATTTGGGCCTAAGAGGGACAAGGCAACAAGGGAGTGGAGAAAACTACATAATGAGAACCATGGTGATCTGTACTCCTCACCAAATATTGTTCGGGAAATCAAATCAAGAATGAGATGGGCGGGGCATGTAGCACATATGGGAGCAAGAGTGGTTTATACAGGGTTTTGGTGGGGAAACCTGAGGGAAAGATGCCACTTGGAAGACCTAGGCATAGATGGGAGGACAATATTCAAATGGATCTTCCATAAAATGGGGTGAATTTCTTGACTAGCTTCTCAAGGACTCCACTCCAGTGAGTGAGTGGGTGGGTGGGTGGGTGGGTGAGTGAGTGAGTAAGTAAGAAAGACTGCTATGAAACTGCATGTAAAATTAAAAAAAAATACTTTGTAAAAATTTAAATGTAATTTCAGTATGTTTTCTACACACTTCACTCCATCTAGGACTAAATTTTATAACTCTATTACTATTCGGTTCCTGAACATTGTCCATCATCCGGTACTCTGTATTCTAAATATACTGAATAATGAATTAAGTCCTCTAAACACTGAGCCATGCCCGCGGGGCCTGGCTCAAAGGGCGTCTCCATGCGGAAGTGAACTTCATATTTTTTTTGTCCTTTCCCTTCACCATCTCTTGGCTGACGTCCGCGGATTGGCTCCTGTGAGTGGGTGGGGGGAGTTGTCGAAAGACTTTCTGTAAGGAAAACACTGCCGAGGAATGGCACTTGCTCTACAACTAGCGTCGGGACTCCAAGGATCACCAAAAGGACGGTCCAGCCTACCGAGGGCAACCTGTTTGGTGAGTAGTTTCTGCTACGTACGGGACCAGTGCTCGAGTATGGACGTGAGTTAGAAATTCGGGTTTGGTTTTGTATTTCTAAATTCACAATGGTTTGGTTTGTTCGTACATACTTGACACCGGCCCCCGCAGAGACGCCAACTCGAGAGCTGAGGGAGCTCGGAAGTTGCGATGTGTTCTTACGGTGTGTTTTGTATCTTACTATGTAAAGTTATGAGCGAACCATCAGTAAAGTTGTACGGGCCGAAATGTTTTATGAGGTTTGAGTATCTGAGGTAGAGTTGTGTTGTATGGGGATTGTCCCTCGCTGTGCAAGCCAGGCAGTTGATAGTTTTTTTTGTTACTCTGTCCGAAGCCTTGCTGTGGCCAGTTGAAATAGAGCAGGCCTGAACAAGCACGTTCCTTGGTGCGTCGTTAAATTTCGTAAGAGTATGCTTGTAGTTTTGACTTGCTGCAATGGCCATGCTGTTTTGCATAACTGAGTGTTATTTGTAACTTTTACTGGAAGCTTTAAATTGCTGTAATGACTGTACTCTTTTGTATTATTTAGTGTTTATATGTAACTTTCATGGAAGCCTTGCTGTGGCCAGTTGCAATAGAGCAGGCCTGAACACGCATGTTCCTTGGTGCGTCGTTAAATTCCGTATGAATATATGTGAGCAGTATATCAGGCGCTAGTCACCACCTAGTGTTGAAATAGGCTGTATTTGCTTCTGATGTTATCCAATAAGTGTGAGACTTGTTTTGAACCTCAAATATAATATACATTTATTTTGTGCATTGGTATATGTGTTGCCTGTGAGGGCTGTTATTTTATGAGGTTTGATTTACATCTCCGCCACGAGAGCCTATCGTTGCGGCGCCCGACTGCCCAAACGACGCGACGGGGGCATACACAGTGCTGAGCCCCCATTGTTTTCCATCTAGTGGGGCTCAACACAGTAACAACAAATGTATTATATTATTGTCAGAACTCTTTAGAATGGACTTCATGGGGAATTTGTAAATGAAGAACAGTACACGTTCATAAAAAACAAGTACATGACATTTAAAATATATATTTCATGGGTAATACACATATATACTTAGAATGTGGAACACAACAAATAAGAATGTATATGGTAATAAATCATCTTTTTCAGGCACTAAATACAGTTAGTTGAGTAAATGTTTCATTATTTATTATTGTACCATACTTGACAACTACTCTTGCCTGAACTGGTTTGAAAATTCTCCCAGTTTAGAGGTGCTTCACTAACGGAAAGCGGTCTTTATTTTCGCAGTATCTCAATTACCAGAACAATGATATTCCCCCCAGTAACACAATACACCTAATTTGTCTCACCCAACTAAAGAGATCAAAACTTCTCAAAATCGGTTACCACAATTTCATACAGGCGGAAGGAAATAATAATAATAATAATAATAATAATAATAATAATAATACAATAGCAAATGTGATATGGAATGACCATATTAATGTAACAAGGGGTCCTTTTTATATAACAAATACTGTCTGTCACTTCTTGTTGCTATTCTGCTATGCACATGGGCAGTTGGCTGAGTGGGCTTGATTGATGCAGTATGTGGACCAACAGGAAGTGACAAACAACATTTATCAGATACAATAATTTTCCTACAGCACTAACTTATCCAGCTTTTTCAGTATGTACTGCACATTCAGCTAAAAACTCTGTTTATCTTACCAGCTCATGATTAGAAAATGTGTGTCCATGGTAACAGTACATCCTCTTGGTACTGTCAAAGTCAACAAAAGATATATCAAATACAACTATTTCCTAACACATGTGTAAGAAACACATGCCAAATATTGTTTATGGGTAAACTCAAAACCATACATTCACAATCACAACACATGAAAGGAAAACAAACGTAATCAGGTACAAGTTATGTTCTTTTCTTTTAAAATGTGCAGCAAAAATAAAACACAGGTGCTTAATGTCACTATTACATCATCACAAAACCATACATTTTAATTATGTCTGCCTGTAACAAGAAAGATTCAATACTTGTGCAAATTTACAAGGAAAGCACACCTGCCATTGCAACCATAAAATCAATCATGCTGATTCTACCACAATTCAACATGGCTGATGTTTTAAACATATGTTTTCTGTTGTATGTAATTAGCATACATTTGAACAGATGGAGCTACCGAGGAAAACAATTTTAAACACTTTCTGTTCCTGAACTTTGACATAGATATTTTATTGCTGTTATTCAATTTTTAAGAAAGAGCCTGGAAATTCTTTCAAGGCATGTAATGTTAGACTACGCATGATGAGATATAAAACAATGAATTATGGCTGACATGCAGTTCAGCCAAAACACAGCCCTCAATATGGTGACAATGGACATATCACAACACTTACCACCTGACTGGACAACTTATGACCCAGGCTGTGCCACTTTAGCCAGCTCATCTTCAAGATCTCTATGCTGTGCTGTATGCAGGTGAAGCCTGAGTTCTTGAGTTGACTGGACTACAACCTGACATAACTTGCACATGACTTCTTTAATGGACTCAGAACTAGAAAAAGCAAAAACAAATAACTCCTGAAATGCATTAAAATGGATCCTCCTTCACATGGAACACTGCAGGCACAGAAACTTTACTGGAACTAGTGAGATGAAGTTACTTTAATTGGGTGAAGGCCAATATTAAAAAACAAATGGAAGGCCAAATGGGTGGGTTACCTGTCTGGCCAATAACTGTAACAAAGTCAAGGTGGTCAGTTAGCCGTCTGGCCTTTTAACTGTGCCACAAGGCAGAGTGATGGGTTGTCTGTCTGGAATGTAACTGTGCCACATGTCAGGGTGATGTGTTAGGTGTCTGGCCTTTAACTGTGCCACAAGTCAGGGCGATGGGTTGGCTGTCTGGCCTTTAACTGTGCCACATGTCAGGGTGATGTGTTAGGTGTCTTTAACTGTGCCACAAGGTAGGGTGATGGGTTGGCTGTCTGGCGTTTAACTGTGCCACAAGGTAGAGTGATAGGTTGGCTGTCTGGCCTTTAACTGTGTCACACGCCATAACAATAGACAACTGTCTGGTTTAAAACCATGACCCACACCTAGGCAACAAGTCTGATATTTGCAGTAACCTGTACCCAGTTCATATTAAAAAAAGACAAGACACATGGTTTAACATTATAGAACTAATTGCAGACATTCAGGATTATATCATCTTAGCAAACTGAGGTCCTATGTTTTTCATATGCAGTATACATTCAATATAAGTTCATTTTATGGTATGGTAACTATATTAAACTTACAAAACAAAGTCAGTAGTAATTATAATAATTGTCAGGAGCATAAGCACTATGTAATAGGAGGTGTGGCTGAACCTGGGCCCCTAGGCCCACTCTTTTCTGCCATCAGCAGCCCAAATCTGACTGTATATATTATTAATTTTGACAATTTAAGTCTTTTGGAATGTTACACTGTGTTGTTGGGTAAACAGTCACTGACGTATCTGAGAATCATAATGCCTCCTTCTTGAGGGTAAAGTGGTTCAAGAGCGACCCTGCAGATGAAAGAATTATGATTCTTTGAAATGTCACAAACTAAATAAGCAACAAAACAACAAAACATCCCACATGATGCAAACATTCAGTGACACTGCTGTCAGAACCTCAAATCTTGAATTATTACTTTTGCAAATATTGTTTAGTTTTATTTAAAATGTAATGAATTTTCAATGCCATTGTTCACATGCCTTCCTGCAATTTCATCCTCTACCCAATAATAATAAACAGGGGTGCACACATGCCAAGTGGCAGGTCACACAGGCAACTTTCTGTGTGGTGGCAGCTAATTTTGTTGTCCCCGAGTATGGAACTTGTTTCATTTTAGCATTCTGGTACCTAGAATTTTGAGGTGGCTCCCAGAGTTTTAGAAAATCTTGGCACCCCTGATACAAACCACCTTTGTAACATATAATTTCAAGCTTCCACAATGACTGAATGCCATAAAATATTCTAGGGCTAACAGCCATGTTAGTTGGTTGAATGGTGGGTAAACCAACATTTTGAGGACCATCTCTGTCCCTGGTATCAGGTAAATGTGTTTCCTGGTGATAAGGACAGAGATGGTCCTCAGAACGTTGGTTTACTTGCCATTCAACCACCCGACATGGCTGCAAGCCCAACAATATTTTACTGCAACTTTGTAATGACATATAGTTGCAACTTTTGTGAAATTAAGAAAGTAAGAACAAAGAGTAGGATGCAGAATTATGAAACCTAACCTCATGCTTGACCCAAGTAACTCAGAATTAATTATTAGTTACTATTTTGCTTACTTTTTAATTTAAAATCAAGGTGTTATACCTTACTTCTGATTAAGATAGCAATGGCTAAGGAGGAGTTCAAAGCATGGATCCCAACCCCAGAGAACTATTCTTGGATAAGAAAGGTTAAACCGTTTGACGTTCAGGTTACGGTGCATCGTGATAAATTCTTATAACAAAACCAACTAGAGTGACACTAAATTCTCAAATTTATTTTTGGAATAAAACACTAGATGTTTCGGACAGTTCCTCTGTCCATCATCAGGAGTTTTTTCACTGTACACACAGCAATGGTATATGTCATACAGGTTTGCTGTGTGTACAGTGAAAAAACTCCTGATAGTGGACAGAGGAACTGTCCAAAACATGTGGAGTTTTATTCCAAAAATAAATTGGAGAAATTAGTGCATGTAGTTGGTTTTATTACAAGAAAGGTTAAACCTTTGCTCTTCAAATATTGCAGAACACAGGAAAACTAAAAAATACTGTCTCCTTTTCTTACATACTTACTTACTCACTCCGTAGCTCTAAGATCTTCCAAGAACCTGGCCTCCTTGAAAACGACAGATGCTATTTCTTCCAATCACTTGATTTTGTCCCCATCACTTTGTTTTCAGCTCTCGCCTGTCTCTTACAATGTAGCAGAATGTAATAAAATGTCATCCAAAATGTAGACACCACAAAAAATTGGGCTGTTAAGACAACATAAGAATGAATTTCTAAAAAGTGGGGGGGGGGGGGGGGAGGGGGAGAGGACAAAAAAAAAAACCTGCCCCAA
>Ga0123357_10005618_pt1 | contig 15086 bp, 7 predicted proteins | sample TergutEmb28metaG_FD_89873 | JGI IMG/M metagenome (GOLD analysis project Ga0123357, IMG submission 89873) | Embiratermes neotenicus P4 segment gut microbial communities from Petit-Saut dam, French Guiana - Emb289 P4 | ecosystem: Host-associated > Arthropoda: Insects > Digestive system > Gut ...
AGCCTCTAACAGAAATGAGTACCAGAAGTATTTCCTGGGGGTAAAGGCGGCCGGTGCGTAAGGCTGACAAACTACCACCATCCTGTGCCGTTGTCACGAAATCTGGAAGCCTTAACTTTCTGGAACCCTCTGGGTCTCTCAGGCCTATAATGGGACTGCTTTTTTACTAATAACCTTAATATTGCAAGTACATTTGTCCACCATTTATAACTACAAGAGGCACGTAATATTTAACCTTTAGGCACCATGCATCCTATATATAGGACAGACGTACCGCTACTCCCTAGATTTCGCTTTTTATATATTTAGTCAACAAATATATTTAAATATTTTTTTAGAATTTCTCTCACCATCTTCGTTTATTCCTCCACAAAATTTCGTGTATTTCCTAATGTTATCCTTCTTGGTTCATAAAATATTCACATTTTACATAAACGATGTCCTAAACTGTAAATATCCAGCTCCAGGGTAAAAGGGTTAAAAGACCGGCGTAAACCAGCTGAAGCTAGGGTCATGTCTTTTTGATTCATTAAGGCAAAGAAACCTCGGCCAGCTAAGCAAGTATCAACTTTTCAAGGAAGACCCTTGCCAAGAATGTAGTATGAATATTATACAACAGTAGCGGGCACAGTTCGTTCCTCATTTAATATGCTGAGGAATGCCTGGAATTTATCGCAAATATTCAGCAAAAGAGCGCAAAAATTTGGTCTGAATTCCATATGACATTGACTGTCGCATCAATAGATCATACTGGTAACGCATCGCATAATTCTCATGAAACACAAACTGCTGTGGGCTCAAGCACACACGCGCGCATTTCTTTAATACTAGTCTCGGCTTCAGACTGCTTCAACAGATTAAAAAGACGCTATACTTTCCCTATATAAGATTTTACAGATTTCTTTTTAGAATAAATTTTATTGTACAAACGTCCTTCCGTCTCGTTTTTCTTCCATCCGCTTGAGCATATGTATGAAAGGCTCCATAGATCTAATGCGTGCCTACAAAGCACTATGTGATCATACGCCGCCAGGCTTTCAGCAGGTCTGGTGACCGAAAGTTAGGTGCTTGACACCGAGCTATTCATGGCTTGCCTACCCACAAGGTACCTTCAGCGACAGTCACCCTAACTTTTCAAGTCCCCATCTTGCCACTTTTCACATTACTGAAGCTTCTAGGAAGAATCGGAGTGGGAATAAAATGTTGTGTATGAAGTCTGTAGACTGAACAGGTGGGAGACGCAAACCAGAATCTTATGCACCACTGCCTCTGTGAGAACGTCAGATCTCGCAGTGGATAAAGGATTCAAGAAATATAAATTCTTCTGCCCTCAGTTCTTCCACAATCAGTGCACCTAATGTTGTTTACAAAGACTGTCTTCAAATTAATCGGTTTCTGGAATAGACATGCTTCAATTCCAAGAGACGTAACCAGAGGCGCAGCCAGAGCTAGGGAATGGTGCGGCCGCTAGGGGCGGTAAAGTTTAAGGGGCACCAATGTGGACGGTAAAATAAATATGACAAAAGGAAAGATGTGAATTTTGCGCTAAAAGTATTTAAATTTTGGGGACAGAATAAAAGGAAATTCATTAAAGAATGGCGACGTTTTTTTGAAGTTCATAATTTCTGTCAGGGGCGGCCATTGTGATTATTCGTACCTGGCGCCAAAAACCTAGCTAGGCTAGTGGACGTGACTGACAAAAAAGGAAACTAGAAACAATTATAAAGCAGAACGTATTAGGGTATATTTATTGTGTGGGACTAAACAAGGGCGTTTATGACGAAGCATCGGATGGCGCATACATCAAGTCTCCTGGTATTGTGGAGCTGGTGTCAGTACACCAAACCAAAATGCTTAAATGCAAAGCAGGAAAGTGTCTGAAGTCACAAACAAATGAATGAGAAATGATCGCAGTGTTAGTTTTTTCCACGACAAAACAGCCCCCACAGTGAGCAAGGGCCTGCTCACTGTCGAGGCTTCATGATCACATTCAGACAGATCACATGCAGTAGAACTCCTCTGGGCAGGTGATCAGCCCGACTACTAGACCCCTAGCTGACAAGACACAAAGGTCTCACGAGCGGAATTCGAACCCACAATCCCAGCAGTCCAACGGCCGAAGACCCATGCTTTAGGCGGCGTGGTCACTTGGAGAGTAATAGTGTTCAATGCAGCTCATTTATTCCAATAAAGTGTTACCGTTTTTTTTCAAAGTATTACCCCGAGGATATTAACCCTTTGACGCCTAACGACCACTATAGTGGTCGTACCGCACCGCTAACCTCTAAACGTTGCATTTTATATATTTATTCAATAAATATAGATACTGAATATTTTAAACATTGTATATACTTTCCGTTTTTTTTTCTCTTCAAAATGCAGTTTGTTTCATAATTCTAACGTATTTGGTTCCTGTTTTATTCACATTTTATATACAGGGTGTGCTAAATTTAAAAAAATAATTCCGGCGCCAAAAGGTTAAAAAATATATACCATCCTATTACGAGTTTAAAAAATTTTGTAAATCGGGTTCTTTCTTTCTTTTTCAACCGTTCTGCAATGTGTCAAAACCAGTTCCTCCATGAACGCTACATTCACATCCGTCCTCCATATGCTCGGATGACCGGCGCGATCTTCATTACGGCTATCCTTCCGACCATTTTCGATATCTCTGCAAATCATTTTACGACATGTTGCACTCTCACCATGCCGTCGCCTTTGACGGCGAAAACATGCTTTACCCATAATAACGGAATCATACTACGAACCCCGCGAGACCTAGTTGTTAACGACGACACTGAACATTGCTTACACCATGAATAACATCTGAATGACTGACTCTTGCTTCCTCACTTGCAAGTTAGTTTACCAGAAGCGCTACTCCATAAAAATAAAACACGCACAAAATTAAGCCCAAAATTCGAACATCGCAATTACATCGGTTTTAAACGAAGCCAGTTCACACTACTTCTTAGTATATTCATTTCAACTTCTCTACATGTTTCGGGCAACTATGTGCCCATCAGCAGGAGAACTTACTCTATCCGTGCGACATTGGTATTTTTCACTCTGTGTGGGTGGCTGTGTGTTCTGCTGGTTGGGGTGAGTCCCATCCCAACCAGCAGACCACACAGCCACCCACACAGAGTGAAAAATACCGATGTCGCACAGATACAGTAAGTTCTCCTGCTGATGGGCACACAGTTGCCCGAAACATGTAGAGAAGTTGAAATAAATATACTAAGAAGTAGTGTGAACCTAGTTGGCTTAATTTAAAACAGATTAGACAGGGATGCACGGTCAAAAAAACATAAAAATCACAACGACAATGTAAACAAATACAAGCAACACGTAGCGCCAAACAGATAAAATCAAACGATGATGAAACTAGAGTCGTTTATGTACAATAAGTGAAAGGGCGTGTTGTGTAAGAAAAAAAAAATTTACCTGATAAGCAACTGTCATCATTTCACGGACGAGCCAATTATTAATTATTAATAAGCCGTTAATATTTGCAGTGTAGAAACTGTCAATAATGTGTGAAACTGTTTCGCATTTTTGGTAAGATAATTATAATCAAAACTTATATGTAAGAGAGAAAAGTTCGATAGGGCGTTAAGTTCATTAAGTTTATGCTACGTGCCAGGTATAGTGTCCTCATCTTCCTGCTTGTTTTCCAAAATTGTAGGCCACAGTTCCATGTCTTTCCACAGCCCACTTCCCTTGGTGACACAAAATTATATCACTTTGTCAGAAGAACAGAGACTGAAACCAGAACTTCAGAATTTGTTACGTATTATGGTCCATGAAAATGAAGTAACAGAACACCGCGTAAAATTGAACAGCTGAGATAGTTCTTAATATTCTCCACTTAAAATTTACAGTCACTGGATAAATCACCTTAAGATATGTAATTTTTATTTCTAGAAACTTTAGAAGAAAGAATATTCTGGACACCAAGCACTCGTTTGGGGATGATATTAATACTGCCAACTAGGACATATGTTTTGGTAACATGAGACTAGTTGATGTGGCTGAACGTAAAATTTCATCTACAAGTTGCTGGTGTGAACCTTCTGCTAGTGTCGACAATCCGGACCGCACAACACAGGAAATTCTTAATCATGTTAGTCACTGTCAGTTGCTTCCTACTTAAGGAGGTCAGTGATTTATTTAGCCAGTCATTCAGCTAGTAAATGTTATGAATATTTTATGACATCCAATACATGCTATTCAGCAATTTCACCAAGCAGGCTCTCTTAGAGGTGACAGTTTACATGTTTTCGGTACGGAAAGTGTTGGAATCTCGGCCGTATTACCAAGACATCCTTGCTGCTGCCTTGCGCGCCTCTCATACGATCAAATATATATTTTAAAATAGGCCACGATTGTATCTTCCAGGGTCATCACCCCCTCACCACATATCACCACAAATCTTCCTTCTCGGCAATCAATATTCGGTGTAAATTCTGAAGTTGAAGAAGAATGGTTAAATAATTAAAGACTGTTTGATTCAACAGTCTGACGAATGCAGGAGAAAACTGAAAGGAAATAAGCATTTCCATTCCGATATGACCTTCCTTGGAAATGCCACATAGGAGAAGACAGTCCCTCCCTTCCCGTAAGGTGAGAGACATTTACCACGAGTCTGTATAGAGCACATTCATCCTAACCCTCTTAAGTCTTGGTCCCGCCCAGTAAACAGCAGCTGCTTTCGTTACGGTATGTATCTAAACAGCAACACCTTTCCATTCTTCTGTACTCAGTTCTTTTCCAACTGTCCTATTTGTGGCCCGATTCTTGAATTCTCTATGTGGAAAACTACGCATCTGTGTTCCCAAGTCGAAGGCGAGGGAGCAGAAATAAATCTAGACACTTGACAGGACCAACGAAACTGGACACTCGAAAGGGGGCAGGACCAATGAAGTAGTAATACATAAAGCATAGAATTGCGTGACTCAAGCGTTGAATTAAACACCACATTATTCTTCATGGGCTCAACAAATACGTGACTTCTATGCAAGTCACAACCATAACAGTATAACAATATTTACATAAACTAGTAATTTATTATCAAAACCCCAGCATATTTCGAGTGGACGTAATTGTGAAAGTGGCTTCTACATTGCCACCGACGATTGATAGCCACTGCTGCGCTCTGTCGGCTGACAGAAATTTCGAGCGTAGAACATAACTATTCAGTTTTCTTCACATCTCAGCCTTTCCAGGCATCTGCACAAGGATTTGGGATTAGTACGAACGACGTGAAGTGAAAGGATTCCCACATCATAAAAATTAATGACAAGTCACTATAGTGATCAATGCAGCTCATGCATTCCACTTCATTATTACTATTTTCAACATGGTCTCCGAGCACACTGATGTATTCTTCCCACTTTCTTACAAGTTTAGTAAAAGCAGAAATCGGATTTTTATATTCGCAACCATTCACGAAAAGAAAATTCCACTTGAAATGTGTTCCTTTTTGGGTTATTCCCCGGCGTCTGAGTTCTAATAGCCGACGTTTCAGAACTCACTTTCGGTTCCATCTTCATAGGCAGGTGAATGAAGTAAGTCAGTGGATGGAGTGTGTGGGGTATTTATACCTGATTGTGTTGGAGCGGGGAATTACTGTGGATTTGGTGACCTCTCAATTTTTGCTTTAGCTGACACATAGCGGTCCCTTCACTAGCGCTGCGGGCTGACCGTTGGGGTCACCGTGGATTTCCTTTAGACCATTTCCGAACTCTTTACCCGACGAAACATTGGAGCCTGGAATGTGAAAATTAATTAAAAGATTTTTGCTAAAAGCAGTTAAGCACGATGTAAGAAACACTGTCAAAAATTCATAACATGGCCACACACGACACTGTGAGGTTATAAAATGTAACGTCCTTTACCCTATCCGGTACAAACCTACGCCTCTTATGAAATTCTGATAGTCGTCCGACTTCATAGGATCCTAACAACGCCTCTTATGGAATTCTAACAATGTTCTGACTGCATGCAAGAATTATGGGTACAGACTGTACACACGAATGCGTCAAAAACAGTTGTATTCTTCAAACTGCATATTACCTCTTTGTTAAATCCCTGCATTTTACGTCAGTATTAGGCTTATTAGAATTGTGCACAAGATTCATAAACATCATAACCTTTAAAAGTCGAAACAACGCAACGACATTCCTTTGCTCTTGTAGCAAGGAAACAGTACGGACAGCACAGAGTGAAGCATCGGGCATTCTGAAACTCGGCACTACCTGAGCTGAGAGGCAATTTTGGTGTAATTCAGAACTTTTATTTCATATTTGATGTTTGTGTAACCGTGCATCACTTATATAATAATATAAACAACCAACTAGATGCAAAAATAATGGTATTTATTAATGATCCCAATCAGCTCGACATGTTTCGGACGATGATTTCGCCCGAAACATGTTGAGCTGATTGGGATTATTAATAAATACAACCAACTAGATGAAACAATAATGGTATTTATTAATAATCCCACTCAGCTCGACATGTTTCGGGAGAAATCATCGTCCGAAACATGTTGAGCTGAGTGGGATTATTAATAAATACCATTATTGTTGCATCTAGTTGGTTGTTTATATTATAATACTTTGTTTCAAGCTGTGTCGCTTGACGAACACCTAGTTGTTTATTAAGGAATCCAGAATTCTGCAGAATAAACAAACCGGGTGTTACGAGACCCTGTTATCAATTTGAGAGACTCCCAGTTCCAGTTTTGCCTACAAGCCCTGCGGTGTAACTGGCATTACCGTTCACCCGTTCCGTCGGGATCTGTGGGATCGCCGCAAATTGGTCAAGACAACTTCAGCTAGCTCGCTAGCCGTCGTGGTACATCGAGAGCCACGTATACTCTGCAGTTTTCACTGTTGGGTTTTGGGCGAAACAAGGAATCATTTCGGTTCCAAAACTGTAATTTTGACCCCCTATACTGTGCAACTTGGACAAGAACACAGAAGAAAGCACATAGGCAGAATATTCGCATTCTTTTGACAGCAAAACTGCATTTCATGCACCAGGTGGGGCCAGACCGTAACTTACTTTAAAAAATCGACTTCAAAATTATACAGACAACTTCTAAAGCCTTTTATAAGACACAGACTCTATTAAAGAACAATTCTTACGCTAAATACAAACATTTAGATTTAATTATAGATTTCGTTAAAATCACAGCACAATCTACAGCTTTACAAATGTGTAAGTGTGTAGCTTGAGGCATACAATTAACTGAAGACCAACACCTGTGTTGCTTTGTCATAGAGCTCCATCACTGTGACAAAAAGTCAAGAAGGGAGGAAGATGGAACGGCGAAAGTGAACCAGAGAATTCGAAACACGAATTTCTAGTACACGTCGAAGCTTCGGTCTGCAGTACTAAAAATCGTATATTTTGAGAGAATACTATTTAAATAATGGGGACCGCGGTAGCACAGTGGTTAAGGTGCTGTGTTACAAATGTGCATAGCCTAAATAAACGACCCACGGGCAAGCGGTTGAAGAACAATACAGACCATGTGCTATAAAGCAACACTGTGGCGCGTTCGCGTAAAGTTTATACCTCCTCGGCTATCCTAACAGCCTGATACCATTTTAATTGAAGGGAGTGCTTTTATGACGATTTACTATCGCCGGCAACAATCAGACATACTGAAGTTTTCCCGTACAGTGCCCCATATTTTTGCCCGACAATAACTAAATCTGAATTTTGTAGACAAATTTTAATGTTAGTCACCAATAGCAAATGTCACGAATATTTGTCCAGTGATACATGCGGACAGACGGATGGACGGACGGATGGACGGACGGACGGATGGACGGACGGACGGATGGACGGACGGACGGATGGACGGACGGACGGATGGACGGACGGACGGATGGACGGACGGGCGGACGGACGGATGGATGGACGGATGGGTGGGCAGGCGGACGGACGGACGGACGGGTGGGCGGACGGACGGGCGGACGGACGGACGGGTGGTCGGACGGACGGGCGGACGGACGGACGGGCGGACGGGCGGACGGGCGGACGGACGGACGGGCGGATGTACGGACGGACGGGCGGGCGGATGGACGGACGGACGGATGGACGGACGGATAGAAATGACGAAGCTAATATGTTTTGCTAGTAGGCGAACGCATCTGATAAAGGAATAGTATTTTCTCTCGGGTAAATGCGACCAGACTAAACTCAATGTTTGGAGGCTAAGAACAAATCAGTATATACCGCTTACAGGTAAAGACGCTAAGTTAAAATGCAAGGTCCACTATGACATTTATGGAGAACCAACACATAGACTGTGGTCGTTGTTATTACTGACGTGGTGAACATTATGTGGATAATGGTTTGTGCATCTGGACAGAGGCGATGTTTGTATGAAACTGGGTTAGAAGTAGATACGTAGAACGTAATTGTGGAAATATGTGCAGGATTTTAGTAAGGTCATGGTGTTTTAAGAGAGATATTTACTTCTTCCAGGTCTCTTAAAAATTCGAATAAATCCATATAGACCATAGGAATTTGGTTTGAAGTTTTATGGTAATTTCAAGCCATTAAAGTGGGCCAACCCCCCCCCCCCCGTGGCGCTGCGTCCCAACGCGGGCCATGGCCTCCTCATTCTTGAGGTTTCTAGATCACACAAAATGACGCATCACAGTCGGTAGGACCCCTCTGGGCGCGTGATCAGTGCGTCGCAGAGACCTCTACCTGACAACACACAACACTCACAACAGACATCCACGCCCACGGTGGGATTCGAACCCACAATTTCAGCAGACAAGCGGCCGTAGACCTACACCTTAGAACGCGCAGCCACTGGGACCGGCTAAAGTAGGCTAATATTAAGTAAAAACCACATAATCAAACATCAATTAATTAGATGTGGCCCTCCTAAAACACTACGCAAATTTTGGTACAATGCAGTGTCTTCGCACAGGTAAGTAATTGATAATCATAGCGACGAATCAAATCATTCACTTTATATTACTTTGAAACTGCACGAAAATGATACTGTTTGTTTTCAATAACGCCCAATATTTTCTTTGTACCGCCATCTTTGCCACCCCCCCCCCACTTCCCCCCCCGTCTCTCTCTCTCTCTGAGTGTTTTCTCATATTTCCCGAAGTCAGAACTACTCAATTCTGAGAATTATTTCCAAGAACAAGAATTATTCATACAACTGCTTTTGATTACGAAAGGTACTTCAGTATTCCCTGCACAAATCGCATTACAGAGATAGAAGAAATATACACGAGTATTTAAAGCAAGTTATTAAACTTATGGAGTGTTTACTCATCCAAATAAAGTTAAGTTCATTTGTAAATACTGTTTGAATTTAAAAGAACACACGCCTCGTGAAAGACAGACATTTTTTTAGTTTCTACTGCATGCAACAAAGAGCCAGAAGCTACTTGAATAGTCAAGGTTGCCGCCGTCTGCTGCCTCACAGTCTTCACAAGAAAAATGGGTCGAGAAGAGCCCTAAGAAAGGCATGTCTCAGAATTCCACCCTTCCTTCCTACCAAACTTATCATCCAACAAATTCGGTATTCATGTCCGTGCATTAGTGAACAATTTAATGGATAACACAAACAAAAGCACAAATATTCAATTATGCACTTTCACATACAATCTATAATATTCCGATATGTATCGATCTTCTTAGAACATCCTCATGGAGTCTTACATCAAACAAGCTTATATGAAACATAGATAATTATCGTCTGTGTTTCATATATGCTTGTTTGATATAAGACTCCATGAGGATGATCTAAGGAGATTGATAAATGTCCGAATAACAGTAGATTGTACGTGAAAATGTATATTTTAATACTCGTGTATTTGCTGGTGTTATCTATTAAAAACTGCTGTCGCTAACTCCCTCCATTCACCTGCGTAGCCATCTGCAATCAAGTCACAGATCCTTCTTGAAGCTTATTGTAAAGAAAAACCATCTTGATGCACAACCTATACTTAGTATATTTCGTCAACCTTTACATGTTTCGGGCATATCTAGGCCCATCATCAGCAGGTACAACCGCATGTATACAAAAATTGGTACTTATTATTCTTTTTAGATGACTGTCTGTTGTCTTGGTTGGATTGGAATAATTTGCAATTTGCAACTTCTACATGTTTCGGGCATATCTAGGCCCATCATCAGCAGGTACAACCGTATGTATACAAAAATTGGTACTTATAATTCTTTTTGGATGACTGTCTGTTGTCCTGTTTGGATTGTACATAGGGTTGTACCTCCTGATGATGGGCCTAGATACGCCCGAAACATGTAGAGGTTGATGAAATATACTAAGAATAAGTTGTGCATCAAGTTGGTTTTTCTTTACAACAATTATATCGAGATGTACGGTCAACAAAACATGCAACTTCTTGACGCTCTTCCCAAGCATCGTCGTACCGAGACAGCAAGCATGGGCACGGTAAACCTACTGTTACAAACGCCACGGAAGCTCCTGCCCCGTTTTCAACTCGCCATTTGTATTCATCTGGACACCATCAGTGACACTCCACTTGGTGCTGCGCTCCCAGTTGACTATTTCACAGTCAGGCCACAGGCTGTGACGAACAGTACAGGCCTACAAGCGACGACGCTTCTTGAGAATACGTTATCAAAGAACAGATCAACTGCAACTTTAAGCAGTATCGCAACTTACAGCACAGGCAGGCAATGGGACGCATGAACAGTTACAAGACCGAAATTCGATTCGCGGTTCGTCAATGATTTTTTCTTTGACGCCACGACCAAACCCGTTCTCACTGATTCACTAGCTTCCTGCCAAATACACACCAACATCTCCTTCCCTGGAGGTAAAGACACAGTACTGTTAAGTTCACCCATTTCACCATATGGCAACGAGATTATGGATGTGTGAAGTTTTACCCCCCTTTCCCTTAGGACATGGGTGCCCAAACCGCGGTCCGCGGCAACATTTGCAAATTACGTATACTGTAATAACTACACATTAACTTAGAAGGTTTGATACACCATTTGTGATTTTTATATCTGAGGCCGGTCTACCAGCTCACAGTAACAGTTGTGGCCCTCTTACAAACAACATTGGACACCCCTGTCTTAGGCTTGATGTTCAGGCGGAAGAATGAAAAGATGGGCTTATCTTAATGACATGCATTTCTCATTTTCTCACCCGCATTCGAATAGCGTGCTTGAGAAATGTGTCTTGTGGGAATTCAACGTCCAGGTTTCGTTCGAAGTGTTGTGGATCTATTCGTGCAGAAATTTGCATGCTGCGTGAAATAAGAAAATCAATGAGTAGGTTTTATATTCGTTTTTATAGCAATACGTCACAACCGTGACAAGTTGGATTGCATCTAATGTTAGAAGTTAAGTAGTAACAAACCGTAGTTCTAATCTAATGTAGTTAGTGCGCGACACAAAAAAAGGTCGGAGAAAAGAATTGACCACTCCAAATCTACGTAGCGCCAAGGTCATAAGGAGTACAGATTTACCCCCACGCCCAAGAAACACCTTTATGGCGAGCTGTTCTTTTTGGAGAGCGACTTATCATTTAGCTTTGTTTAACGATGTGAACTCATCTACAACATGTACATAGCACTGGATACTACGAACACTGTGAATTATTACACTGGACGTGAGATCGGACATCATCATCATCATCATCATATATCTTTCATGGAGTTGGGCCACTTGCTGACCCGTTCCGGTCTCACGTAACCAGAAGTCTCTTCAAAGTTCTACCATGATTCCTTCTGCCAGTGACGTGCCCTCTCTTATACACCATACAAGCATTTGGTGGACGGTAGTAATGAACGACACGAAATGATGGCTATGGTCAGCCGGTCCCGGGGCACTTCTCGAGTCCAGAACCTCCGTAATGCAAAATGTTACCGGTGACGTGGGTCTCTGCAAATGTCACACACGTTAAAGTTTGGACGGCCCTGTTCAATGGGCATAACAGGAGGCAAAGCACGAGGACAGCAAATAGGCATTCTACTAGGCTACTCCAAATTTCGGCTGGATCGAGTTACTCCTTGTAATTACGAGCGAGATCGGGTTTCCTATTCAGCAAATCTTGTTTGCTTTTCCTCTCTTTTGAGATTGCTGTTTAGTACGGCTGAACACATTGTGAGATATAATCTTTCGTGTCTGTACTGGTACGATTTTACCAGCGTTTAATGCATTGTGAGAGACATATTAGGTGGTGTCTTTTTGCTTGGAAATTGGGCTTTCATGCTTGAACCATTTTATGGAAGTTGAGGGTGCTACCTACACATGCCATGTGTTGATTATCGTCACACTGCAGAGAAGGGGGAACACGTTGCTTACAAAAACACGCCTTTCAAACGATCCACGCACTCTACACTCTGTAGTATGGATGTACATCCAGTAACAAGGGTGCACAGTCACAGTTTAGCCTTTACCGTGAAACTCTTTTCTCGACAAGTATGAATTATGTGAAAATGTCTGCACCGTAGCTTACTGCGTAGCGGGAGGCCAGATATTTTCTGAAAACTAAATTCTTAGATATGACGGACGGTCGCCCAGGCAGTAACTCTTGTCTACGCACGAATTGGGCCTATGCGATGGATGTATCAACTAGCGTACGAACTATTAAACTCCCAAACAGAACTGTGTTCTGAGGAGTTATTTACGAACTCTAATTTGGGATGAAAGAGAAACGGAGTGACTGAATATGCCGATAAAAGTCAGAAAATACGACATACAGAAGTGCAAACAGATCGACCAACCCACGAAAACGACGACTCAGTAGTGACCTGGTACAGAAGTGCGTGTGAATGTAATGCAACGTGATGAAACGTAATATAATGTAGTGTAATGGAGAATACTGTAGTACAGCGTAACGTAATGTAGTGAAGTGTGCACGTGTGTGTGTATGTGTATGTATGTATATGTGCGTGTGTGTATATAAAATTCACTCTAGAACAGGTCACGAAGCTCCATAGGGGGATTAGAGGTACAGCTCTACCCTTTCTTTAACCTCGGCCCTAGATGGGAGTGTGTTCAGTGCCACGCCCCGGCCGCTTTACCCTCGGGAAAGACCCGGTACTCCTTGTATAGGAGGCTGGGTAGGCCCCAGGGCCGGCCTGGAAGGGAGCGGAAAATCTCGCCCCCCACCGGGATTCGATCCCCGGGCCTTCCAGTCCGTAGCGAGTCGCTGCTATCCCGGTCCATTATATATATATATATATATATATATGTAGAACGTACATACGTGCGCGTGAGTGTGTATATGAAATGCACAAAACAAGTTACTAGCGACGTACAGCCATTTCGTTCCATCGATCACAGAGAAACATCGACAGTACAAAACTGTGGCGAAATTTATTGCAAGAATATGCGGACGGTACACGTGTCCTCCAGTCTGCCGTCACATAATTCAGCGGAATTACACTAATCTTAATGCGCTGAGGCATGAGATTCGTCAACAGGCAATTCCTACTTTACACTCAATATGCAGCTTCCACCTCATTCATTTAGGTTGGTTAACTCTGTGTAGAGAATAAACCTATATTTTTGTGACAGCTATAGGAAACAAATGTGTGGCGACGTGATATTTGCTTAAGGTTACAGGATGTACCGCAGTCTATAGCTATCTCTATGTCTACCACGAAAATTAGCAACACATATAAGACGAACAAATACAAATATATATATATATATATCTATAATAAAAAGAGTAATCTAATTCATTGTAGAGGCTTATATAGCCCTTCATAAAAATTGGTAGCTGCTCATATAACCGAAGGATTGTATATTTTTAATTACACAGAATTTAAATCGCTCTCTAAAGGAAAGTCCCAGCATCAACCACAATTCTGATGCAGCTGAATCCTACCCACACCCTCACACCCAATAATTCCGAGATAAATTTTAATATTATACTCAGATATACATCTAATTTTTTAAAAATATTCTCCTCTCTTGATATTTTCCGATTATCATTTTTATGCACTCGTCATTTCGGCATGCGTTCTACAAGTTACAACCACTTCATACTTACTGATCGAAATTTCTCTACTGGTAATATATCTCTCCTAATTAACATTTATTTATGCGCTTATCGTTCCTTTAATGACGAGTCCAAATTTATCTACCAAATAACACAACTATCTAGAGAATAAAAAAGAGTTTTTTTTATTTCAGATAATGTTTCCCAGAATCTCTTTCCAATGTTTTTATACAGACCACATTTCTACAATCCAGCCGCATTTCCTTATGGATGAGGGATGTCTGAGCCTTCCTGAGCTTTAAAGGTACGATGGTACAAGCTTCTTAATGTATGTTCTCATACAAGATGGCTGTTGTGGCAGAAGGCTAATTTGTCTCCTTCTTCTAGCAGGATATGTGGAGCCAGCCGACGAGTTGACGTAATGGAGAAATCTCTCCGATACGGTCCACGGCCCAGGAGCCACTGATGTGCCGGGGTCAGCCCCTCCCACTCAGCGGTTTGTGATTTAGTTCCTTTTCTTTATATTTTCTTAAGAAGCTAATGCATTTGGTGTAACATACAGAAAGGGTCAGTGCTTGAACAATTAGGCTTATGCGATATGACAGAGAAAAAAAAAAGAGAGTAAGAGAGAGTAAATACTTCTTACAGCACTAATTTAAAACAAAACTAAGAAATTTCAGCACCCTGAGCTACCAGACCAGAATTTGGTATATTATTAGGCAATCTTCAGAAACAGAATAGAGATAATGCAGTACCGCAGACTATTACTGCCCACAAGCGACTCAGTTAACAGAGCCTAAACTAAAGGACATATTTATGTAAAATTCGACAATGGAGAATTTCACTCACGGTTGTCACATAATCTCTATTTTCAGGCTTCCTGATCCACATAATGCATCATATATTAATCTTTCACAAGCATCCCACAAAGCGAGCCACATATTTTCTGAAAATAAAGTGACCCAGTGTCAGTGGATGATTGGAATCTGCGAAGAAAAAGTGGTATTGGTCTGAATTTCGTTTAAATATTAATTAAAACAGCCCTGTAAATCAACCCCCCCCCCAAAAAAAAAAAAAAAAACTTTTCCCA
>Ga0123357_10005619_pt1 | contig 15085 bp, 9 predicted proteins | sample TergutEmb28metaG_FD_89873 | JGI IMG/M metagenome (GOLD analysis project Ga0123357, IMG submission 89873) | Embiratermes neotenicus P4 segment gut microbial communities from Petit-Saut dam, French Guiana - Emb289 P4 | ecosystem: Host-associated > Arthropoda: Insects > Digestive system > Gut ...
AAAGTCGCGGGCGCGTTCGGCATCCGCACAGTCTATCATTAAATCGCCGATTGTTAAATCCGGTATCATAAATTCTAACTCCTAAAACAATTTAATATTGATTGATTGTTAGTCATATACAATAGTCTATGATTTTATCTATTAATACGCATTCTGACATTCACAATTTCTTTTCCCTTTATTTTGATAACACACGTATTTTGTTTTACTGTTATTTCATCGTTAGGCAAATCAGATTCGACCATGTTCGTCAGGTTCGCGGCGGTTATTGTGCAACCCGTAAAAGTGATCGCGGCTCTCTGTGTTTTGTTTGAAACATTCCATAAACGCACAATATAACCCCTGCCGTCTTCAGCCGTTTTCCAGTTAAGAACAGTAACTTCAGGATTATCACACTCCAGAAATTTTCCGCACGGTTCGAATATTCCGTCCAGCGATGTTCTGTCGGTGAATATTATTGACTGCGGTATTGATACCTGCCAGCCCCATTTGACAGCGTCCGAATCGCTTATGACGCCATTGCCCGATGTGAGGAAGTATCTGAATACTGACAGACCCGTCTGTGAAACCGAAAAATTCGTGCCGAAATTATTGTTGAAAAGCTGCGAAAAAATCCAGCCTTTTTGTTGATAATCTGTTTCTATTTGAGGTTCGTGCCGGAAACTGCCGTCTACAAAACAGCGGTGAGCGGGAGAAACATACCCCTGCCATAATCTGCCGAATCCCGCCATTGCGGCATCGAGGCTGCTCCACAGCATATAATAATCGCCGTCCTGTATGCGCGCCCAGTTTTGCACAGCGATAATGTCGGAGTACGCGCCCGGAAGATAATCTTTCGCAGGTTCTATGACAGATAGTGCGGATTCGTATCTGAACCGCGGATTATCTGCTTTGAGCGGGAACGCTATATGCGCGTTCAAAAGAGGCGTTGGGTCTTTGAACGCGCTTGTTTCAAAACATATATTTTTTATTCCGGCATACAACCGGATATTATGCCGTATAACCGGATGTCCTAACACGGACGCTTCAATATGTATTTCCGCGTATGTATTTTTTTGCACTACTGTAAGTCTGGTTCTCGTATCACAATAATCTTCTTCACAGGAATTTTTATCGCGGACGATAAACCTGTAAAAATCCCCACCGTTCGGGTCGATAAGCTCGCGTTGCGCCTCTTTGTCGTATATGCTCACAATCCGCATAGTTTCTGCATTTGCCGTAATTCTGTAATACTCGTTTTCGATTGTGTTTTCTGTGTCTTCAATCGTATAATTTATGTTCGAATCATCTCTCAAACACAATCTGTACGCTTTATATCCGTGCGCAGGAATATCGCTTGCGGTGAAACATATGTTATACCGCAGGATTGACGGGTTTTCAAAACCGCCGTAGCGGTTTGTTCCCTGACCTAACCCCACGCGCTGAGGTGCGAAATCGACAGATTCGAAAACGTCGTTCAGTTTCACCAAATCATAAGGGACGGTTTTGCCAGTCGTTTCATCAATCAATTCGAATTTGCCGTCAATACATGAATTATTAGCATAAACATGCCAGCGGTAGTCAAGTGCTACCCCTTTCAGTGTATCGCCCGTATCGTGCATTACGCTCCCTGTGCCGTCCATTTCGCGCATATTCACAGCCATCGGCGCAGTCAGCGTCCATGAGGTTTGATTGAATACTACGAGATATGTATCACCTGCTTTAAGTTTCAGTTTGTCGGCTATATGAGCCATCGACTTGTCGCGCACTTCGGCGGCGAACGCCTCGGCTCTGAAAGCTCGCAGGGCTTTTTCGTACTCGGACGCGCGCACTGCGGGACCTGCGGGGAAATGGTATCCCCATGTATGTTCGTCATACAGTATTGATTCTTCGTATGCCTCGTTGATTCGGTCATGCTGATAAACATAGTTTGTGTGCAGACTTGCGGCGGAAGCGAGTTTTTCCGCATTTATGAGCGAATTGTGGTTGTGTCTGTTTACGGATGTGGGAATTGCGGTTGATGTGGAACCTGACGGGTAGTCCTGCCCCGGAAGTTCGCCGTGCCATACAGGCAGATTATCAGGCAATATTTTTGAAAAATCATCGTAAAACTTCGCATTTGTACTGCATATCAGACGCGGGTACGCCCATTTTTCGTTCCATTTCCGTATAGTATCCGCGTATGTTTTTATATACGGCGAATTGTCGCGGTTGCCGCCACCCACAGGATAACGCAGAACAGAATACGGATAACCGTTCGCAGTTATTCTGTCAAGCTCGCTTTCGAGATACGGTAATGTGCCGTGAATATCTCCGCCGCACCCCTGATTGTTGCACCAAAAGAGCACCCGTTTTTTCGTCGGCGTTTCCCACCAGAACGCGCCCGGGACATTATCGCGCCCGAAAATCTCTTTTTCATTCCAGAATGCTCGGAATTTCATATCGCCCCAGCCGTAGTACAGCGGCAATCCGGGGCAGAAGAGCTTTACGCCGGTATCTGCCAACACTTCGGACAGCCCCCAACTTATGCCGGGTACATCGTTGTGTTCCGCGCTGATTACGGTAATCCCATAACGGCGGCTCAACTCCGCGCTTTTATACGCCGTTCTGATGAGCGTTTCATGACCGCATATCTCGCTTATCATGTTGCCGTAAAGCGCGGTCATCTCGAATTGCCCGCTTTGAAGCAGACGTATCATCTTAGCCTGTTGTTCCTGACCCGCGCTTTTGAAAAAGCTGTCAAGCGACCATGTTTGCTCTATGACGATTCTGAATTTCGCGTCGTCTGGGTATAACTCGGTCTGCTCCGCATGGGTTATTGCCTCCGCTAAATTTTGAGCCTGTTCTTTCCAGACGTTGGACGCAAGATCTGTATATCCCAAGTCGTGGTGAGAAAGCTGTACAACATGTACTACCCAGTGTCTCGGAGGCGAAACATCGATTTCACGGCAATCCGCCTGCGCTTCTCCGCAAGTTAATTTGAACAGCACTTTTCGCGGTTCGGGTAATTCTACGATAAAGAATTCTATTGCGTTTTCCCCTTTATGTAAATCGCACTTCTGCCGCCCGATAAACACGCCGTCATATTCGGCTGTGATTTCCGCACCGTTGAAATTTCCTGAACTGTAAACAATAACCCGTATCATCTGTTCCAACCCGTCCGCGCATTTTCTTAAAAAGACTCTTGGATTTATTAATTTTATCGTACATTCGACCATAAACTATTCCTCCGTTAAAACAACGACAGCCATATCAAGCGGGTCGCATGTGACGGAAATAAAATCCGCGCTCCACGATACTTCACCGCCGTAACTGTCAAGATATCTGAACTTGCCGTCGATTGGCAGTAAAATTCCCCGAATTTCGTTTGTCGTATTAAATATTATATACGCTTTTTTGCCGTCCGCACAGCGTTCGCGTATATTTACGCCGTTATTGTCCGATGATTTTATATCCGCAAGCGATAACAATTTTTTCGCAAAAATATTCGATGCGTCGTTTCTGTACGCTGTGCCGTTGTGCCCTATATATGACCCTATAATTACAGCTTTGCCTTTTACAGCTCCCGCAGTCATGCCATTATGCGAGAGTATTTCACTTGCTCCGTTCAACTCAAAACATTGAATATACAGATTTGTAGGTAATTTATGTCCGTCAAAAATCCCCGTACCCGTGAACTCAGCAGGGTCGAGATACTCTCCCCACGTGCGCGGGTTTGGTGTAAACCGGTGCTCATATCCCGGTTCGCTTACCATTTGCAGAGATTTATGTTTAACTCCGAAAACGTCGCACATCGTCATCTTACTGCGTCTCGTTAATCCGTGCTCGTCTACTCTGCCCGGCGTAGCTTCGCTTACAAGCATACCGCCGCCGCTGACGTATTTTTCGAGATTTGCCGCCGTTTTGTCAGACATGAACACAGGAAATGGCAATATGAGCAGCTTATAATGGCTTATATAGTCTTCTCCGAGTTCTTCGGAGCATACGAAATCAATGTTTACGCTGTTGTCGAACATGTATCTGTACCAGCCGCGCATAGAATATGCCAGTCCGTCGCCGCCCTGCGCAAGCCGCGAACAACCGTTATAATTATCTTCATCAACTATGATTCCGACTTCCGCTCTCTGTTCTTTCGGCGTATTAAACAGCGCGGGATATTTATTGATAAACCCGGAAATATTTTTGACTTCCTCAAGCCTTTCGTTTGTATCGCCCTCGTCGTCAAGCAGTGAAAAACCGTTCATTTCACCTGCCATTATCTCCGCTCTCGTCACCCAGAACGATATACCCGTGACGCCTGAGCTGAATAACCCGAACATCCAGCGGCGTATATCCTGCCTTGATGGTACGCGTCCCAAGTGAAAACCTGTGCTGACCGGTCCGCCCTGTAGCTCTGCCGCCCATGTATGATTGCCGAATTTATTCATCGAGCGCAGGAAATCAAAATTCATGCAGATATTGTTGAATGTCTCAGCAAATAAAGCGTCGTATTTATCGAGCCTGCCGTGTTCGTCATATTTGCGGTCGTCCCTGCTGTCGCCTGAACCCCATGCCGGATATGCCGATGAGCCGAGGAAATCCTGACATCTTGCATATGTGTAGTCCTGACTTGACGCGAACGCCGGAGACCCTTTGTGCGCAAATACTGGTCTGTGATGTATATCGTGCGCCTTTATGACTTCGCAGCGTTTTTTCAGCACATTTCCGACTTGTATGTGATTCATGAAATACTGCCATTCAAAGTCCATCGGCAGACATGACGTGCCGTTTACTCTGTCGGGCATAACATATTTCCAGTCTGAGTAATTCGTATATAACGCCTTATTGAAAGTATCCAAATCCCCGTATTTTTCTTTTAGCCATGCGCGGAAAAAATTTAACGTATTATCGCAGTAACATACATGCTGACCCGCATAACTCTCAGCCCAATAACCGATTTCCTGCCATGTGTTCCAGATCACTATATTTTCATGTACGCTCAATTTATCGACAAAACGCGCGGTAAAATCAAGCTGCGCCGCCATTGCGCCGGGGTGATCGTAGCACGGACCTGGTTTGCCGTCTGCGGGCAACGTGTACTGTGCCTGATATGCCACAGGCAGAGCATTGCGCCCTATCATGCGGCAGTCGGGGTATTTATCCCACAGCCAATTTGGCGCTTGCTCGTTTGTAAATCCAATATATACTCCCATATCGAGTTTCGCCGCATGTTCGATAAGCTCCTCATATGCCTCTGTATCTATTTTACCTTTTGTTGATTCGTCAAGTCCCCAATGTGTCTGTATTTTTATCAGATTGAATCCATGCGATTTCAAGACTTCCATATCATGTTTCATTTCGCCCATGGGCGGCATAGGTTTTCTGCACAAATGCGAACCGATTGGAAACTGCGTGTAAAATTTTTCTTTATTCATGGTTGTCATTATCCTTTCTTCCACTTCATTACAATCGCTTCACAAAATCCGCCGCCAGCAGAGGTTATCTCATACTTGCCGAACGAAGCGGGAATTATCGCGCTCTGAAACAACTCTATATCGCTTGTGTATTCGGGATTGCTTTTACTGATTATGATCGCCTTTTTGCCGATTGTAAGGGTTATTATGTTCGCGAATTTACGCTCTGTGTCATATTCAGCTTTTGTGTAGAAATGGAAACGTTCGATTTCAAACGGCATCTCCGGCACGCTCGCGTAACGGTCAAACTTGTAGTCCCTCGTCCATTTCTCCACTTTCGGGCGCACAAGCAGGTTCTCCTTCACCCACTGCTCACGACGCCACTTCTCGTTGTCGAAACTGTGCTCGATGTGCATCTTCATCGGACGCGCCGTCATTGTCTTGCTCTCGTCGTCCCAACTGTTGCGGGCAAAGTCATATTCAAAAAAACTGTACTCCGTCGCCGCAATAGAAGGACAAGTGTCCATTTCGAGCACCATCTGATTTCCCCCGTGCCCGTGCACCGTGCCCGGCGGTATCAAGTACAAATCGCCGATGTTTGAGTCCCACACAGATATATACTCCCGCCAATTCTCTATCGGTTTGATATTTTCGGAGTCGCGGCAAAACGCCTCCCACTCCTCAAGGTCGGCTTTTTCTTTGTACCCCATCATCGTACACGCTCCCTCGTATGCTTCGCAGATATAGTATGTCTCGTACCTGCCGAGAGGTTCGTTGAAATGCCGTTTCACATAGTCTGTCGAGGGGTGGTTGTGTATAGGCATAGCAGTCCGTTCCATCGGCGTTTTTTCTGGGAAATAGCCGTCGTCAAGCCACACGTCCATAGGAAACAGGTGCGGATATGTTTCCGCAAGATACTTACCCAGAAATGCCTCCTGATACTGCATCAAATTCAACATGGGCATTTCTACCGTTTTCGTACCGTTGACGCAGACAATCATGCCGAGTTCGGGTCCGGCGAGTTCGTTCCACGCGTTGCACTCTAACCCCGGAACGCCGAATAAGTCGCGGTAACGGTACGCTCCCCACGGTCCCGGCTGATAGATTTTGATTTCCTTAACGGGGTATTTGAGCGTTTCCCGTATCACCGTATCATATGTATTCCGAGGCATCATTTTCAATTCGGACGGTTTGATTGCCTCAACCCAGTAGTCCATTTTGTCTATTATATAGCTTTTCTGCCTGTCTAAGAGATAATAGTCGCAGTAGTAATATTCTTTCCAGCCGTATTCAGTATCGGGCGAACTGTACCCGAACGGCACAAGCTCCCTGTCCCACATCTTCCACAGCACTGGCTGACGCGTTATGTCAAAATATATGATAATATCTGTATGTTCCGCTAGCATTGGTGTCGACGCGCCGTACCCGTATATAATTATGTTCCCTGTATTCCCATGCAATTTTTCAGATAATTTATTTATTTTATCTTTTTCGAACAAGTCCTCTATTTTTCCGTCGCCGTTGACATAACCGAAACCGGGGTCGTCGGTGATGTTCTTCTGCTTGTACTCTTTTATCTCGCCGATAGATTTGTAATATCCGCTCATATCGATATACGATTCAATAATATTATTCGCGTCAAACTGCTTCAGTGTCGATATGATTTTATCCCATTCCACCCCGTACCAGCCCTCGAACGCCGCCGTGACCGGTCGGACAAGCTTGGCAGATTTTTCGTTTATTGCTTTTATAAATCCGGCATATACGGCATTACTGTCCGTGATTACATTGTCGCAGTATTCTCCCGCTATAGTTATGATGTTTTCCGCGTTTCTGCGGTCTTCATATAATGGCATATTTTTTTCTCCAACACTTATATTATTTTATTCTTATATCTTTTACAGACGCGCGCTCCATAAGTTTATACGTTTTGATTTTCACGGACTCTGCAGTTTCGCCTTTCATCATGCTGAACAGCAAATCGAATGAAATATAACCCATCTCTTTTTTGTCTATATTTATCGTAGTCAGCGGCGGATTTATATACGACGATATGAGTATATCATCAATCCCCATGAATGATATATAATCAGGTATTTTATACCCGCGTTCCGAAGCACACTTTATCGCTCCCACAGCAAAAATATCGTCAGCGCAGAATACGGCGGTTGGGATATGTTCGCTGTCTATGATTCGCGCCATACACTCATACGCCGAAGCCTCGTCTGCCGCTTCGGATTGTATCCATTCAATCGGTATATTCTGGTTTATTTCCGATATTACGTGCCTGTAGGCGTTACATGTCTGAAAATAATACTCGGGAAGATACTGCGAGGTTATGAGAGCTATATCCGTATGTCCCTTTGATATGAGATATTTCAACGCTGTTTCCGTGAAAAACTCATTATCAGTTGTGATGGTTGTATGACGGGGTTCTGCATTGTAGGCATCAGCTATGACAAACGGCACTTTCTGCCGCTCAAGTTCATGAAGTATATTCAGCGCGCCTGACTGGAAAAATATAACGCCGTCGGTGCTGCCGCCCAAAAATTCAGGGGGTATCTTGTCGTCGTCCGACAAACTGCATATAGACAGCGAATACCCGCACTCTTTGCACTTCTCCAAAACAGCTTTTGTTATGTCAAGATAAAACAGGTTGTCAAACGGCGAAGTCTCGTCCGGCGAAGCAACGGTTATCATATAATTTTTGCCGTTGCTTAACCTGCGGCTGTTTTGGTTGGGCGTATAATTCGTCTCTTTGATTATCTCCAGTATCTTTTTCCTCGTGGTCTCGCCTACGCTACCTTTGCCGTTCATCACATACGACACACTCGCTTTGGACACGCCTGCCATAGCCGCTATTTCTTTTATTGTTAATTTCATTTTTCCCTTTTCATATTTTAATATTATATTTTTCTCATCATTCAATGTAATTTTCTGTATATATCAGCCGCTTCAATCATGGCGCGGAAATTTTCCGGCTTCACTGTCGGATTGATTTCGCTCGATGACGCTATCATCATACCGCCTGTTTTAAGCGCGTCGGTTTCGGTTATGTGCCTGCCAACCTCCGCGCGCGTCTGCTCGGGAGTGCCCCGTTCCAGTAAGTCGACGCCGTCAACGCCTCCTGCCCATACCATTTCGGGATACTCGTGTTTCAGCCCCACTATATCCATTCCGCAATTCGGTTCGAGACAATAGAAACCGTCAACTCCGCACTCGATAAGAGCCGGAATTGATTTTTTGTAATTGCCATCGCTGTGATATATCACATAAACGCCGTTGTCGTGCAGAATTCTGGCGAGACATTTCACATACGGGAAGTGAAACCTGTTCAAAAAGTCAACGCTGAATATGGGTCCCTGTTTTGTTGCGAAATCCTCAGCAATCAGCACCACGGGCGTAAATTCGGCATACACGGCTATATTTGCTCTGCGTAACGCCAATTCTGCAGAAACTTCCATATACTCCTCCAGTATATCAGGGTATTCGAACTGGAAGTATGAGAATATTTCTAACCCCATACGGTCATACGCTTCGCAAAAACCCGTACCCGTTATATCAATGATAACCGTTTCACCTGCGAGAGCGCACATATACTGCATATATTCGCAATATGATTTACGGTATGAAGCGACATCAAACTTTTTGACTTGGCGCGTTAGGTCGCCGATATACCTGCACAGCCATTCTTTTGCGCCGTGTTCGTCGGAAAACGGGCGGCTCACATGCCATCTTGTCCAGTTGTCGTTCTGATATACAAAACCGTATTCGTCCGTATATCTGTCAGTGTCGTACGGGGTATAAAACGGGAAACACGAATCGAGCGTCACAGAAATTGTCCTGCCAATATCTTCTGCTGTGTAGTCGAATCCCTCTATGTGTTTCCCCGTATACATCGAAATCACACCCGGATTATAACTCAACTGGTCGTGAAGCGCGACCCTGTCTACTTCCTGATGACGCAACGTCCGTAAAACTCTCTCCTTTTTTGTAAGTTCATCTTTCTCAAATATCTTTATCATTATATTTCCTCCAAAACAGCTTAACCGGTTAATTTATTATATCATATATTTCTTTATTTGTCAACATTAGTAATGTAAAAATTATATATTTTATCAATGAAAATTGTGAAATTTTATGAAAAAATAATTTTGAGGCTGTGAAAATATTAGATTTTCAAAAAGAATATAAAAATTGCCATAAATTCAACTAAAATCACTTGAAAACACGAAAAATATTTGATATAATTTATATAATCATATTTTTATATTGAAAGGAGCAAAAATTATGACTTCGCGCGAACGCGTTATGAACGCTTTAACTTACAAAAAAGTTGACAGACCGGCTGTTCAGTATTACTACAGTCCTGTCGGATATTATGAACACGGGGAAAAATTAAACGATTTATATGAAAAATACCCCGGGGATTTCGACAGGTTTTCACGCCAGCCGGTACCCTTTCTTCCTGCTGAAAGTTTTGACCAGGACGGACGTTATCACGTATTTGCAAAAGACGATTGGGGAGTTATATGGGAATACAGGGTTTATGGAATGATGGGTCACGCTATGGGTTTCCCGATAAAATCTTTTGAAGATATGGCAGAATATAAATTTCCGCCTCTGCCGGATTATACTCGCGGCAATCAGGCCTTCAACGGATTTAAAAACTGGATTTCCGGTTATAAAAAAGATTTTTTCGCGCTTCTTGGCTCCGGCGCGGCATATATGGAAAAAATATCGGCGATACGCGGATTTGATAACTTTTTGATGGATTTGTATGACGATTCTGCCGAAATAAATAATTTTATGGACAGGATAACCGATTATTATCTTGAAAATATACTCGCGTTAATTAAAGCGGGAGCGGAGGGAATATCGTTCGGCGACGATTACGGCACACAGAACGGTTTGATTTTATCTAAAGATTTGTTCCGGCACGCTATAAAGCCGAGGCTTAAAAAACTGACAGAGCCGATAAAAAAAGCCGGATTGCATATACATTTTCATTCGTGCGGACGCGTTCTCGAATTATTCGACGATTTCAAAGACATAGGGGTAAACAGCGTATGGCTTCAAATGCCTGTTTATGACATGGCCGAATTGCGGAACGCTTGCCGGGAATATAATTTTTCCGCCGCACTTCATCCGGACAGGGCTGTCACAATGACACGCGGAACGCCTGAGGACGTACGCGAACTTGTCTTGAAAATAAACGAAGTATTCAAACCCAAAGACGGCGGCTCATGGTTTTATGTGGAAACGGATACAGGTTTCCCGTTTGAAAATATAAAGACGCTGGTGGAAACGATTTATTCGATATAGAAGTAAAAATTATACGGTTTATAAAAAAACCGTATAATTTTTATATGGCGTTTTATAAAATATATATTGACTTTTTATAAATTTTTGGTATACTTATAATTATGTTGATAAATCATTGAACGATAATAATAAAGAAGTGAATACAGGGAAAGATATATGGACGAAAAAAATAAAAATAAATCAGAATTTAATTCTGATTTAAAGTTAAATGTCAAAAAAGTAGACTATAAGAACATGGCGGAAAAAATAAAAAATCAAGCCGCAAAAAAGCCGCAAAAAATAAAAACCCAAACCGCCCAATTATCGCAATTATCACAGAAAGAAAGTGCTTCAATTAATAAACTCAATAATATAAATAAAATTGAAAAATCCGAAAAAACTGAAAATTGGGATATAAATAAAATAAACTCTGATTCCGGGGCAAAAAAAGTGGATTACGACCGTTTTGCCCAAATGATAAAAGACCAAGCCGCGCGGTCTTCACGGAAAAAAGACGTCCCGATTGATAAAGTTAATAAAAATGATGAAACTGTAATTCGTGAAAAACCGGATACAGGTGAAGCCATCGAAATAACTGAAATAAAAAAAGTGGATTACAACCGTTTTGCCGAAATAATAAAACGGCAGGCGTCTCAAAAAACGAATGTTAAATCTGCCGTAAAAAAAACTCTCAGTTTAAAAGTTTTAGTTATCCTGCTGTTTGCGGCATATATTATATTAAACACGGCAGACGTCGTATTGTATCAAAACGACATATTCGACGTTCAGAATAATGTCAATATAAATTTAATTTATTTTATTTTAACATTGGCGGCTGTATTTGCGGTTATCTTTATAATCTATACTGTGATTAATATATTTTTCAAAGTGAACACTCTTCACCGGTATATTTTGTTTTTTTCTTCAATGACTTTTTCGGTGGGGTTAGTGACGAGTAAAAGTTCCGGCACAAACATATTTCTGACAGTTACTGTTCTTGCAGTTTTATTTTACATTATAGATTATTCTTTCAGAGAAAATGACGGGATAAAATTGGATTCTCTCAATAAAATTATTAATTTCAAAGCGACAATTATAATTGTTTCTGTTTTTGCCGCGGCTTATATACTTGTAATAGGTGAAGCGACTATATTGAGATATATGACGTATTCTTCCTCCACATACGATTTCGGCATATTCGCGCAGATGTTTGAGAATATGGCTAAAACTGGTCTTCAGACCACAAGCGTTGAGAGAAATATGCAGATGAGCCATTTTGCCGTTCATTTCTCGCCGGTTTACTATTTGTTCCTTCCGATCTATATGATTTTCAGATCGCCTGAATGTCTTCTTGCCATTCAGGCGGCAATGATAGCGGCTGGAGTTTTTCCTTTGGTTCTGATTGCAAAAAAATTCAATTTCTCAAACTCAAATATAATTCTTATATCTTTAACATATCTTTTTTATCCGGCGCTGACCGGAGGGGCTTTTTTTGACTTTCACGAAAATAAATTCCTGACTGTCTTAATTTTATGGCTTTTATATTTTATTGTCTGCGAGAGGTATTTATTTGTCTATATTTTTGCTTTTCTGACACTGTTAGTTAAAGAAGACGCGTTTTTGTACGTCTTTTTTATAGGCTTGTATATTATGACAATCAAAAACAATATAACCGGAAAAGTGCGGAAAAAGAATATATTTAACGGAATAATGATCTGCGTTATTTCAATAATATATTTTATATGCGCAACAATGTATCTGAAAGAATACGGGCTTGGTGTTATGACATACAGATTCGAAATCTTTCTGAGATATTATGAAGACGGATTCGGGGCTATTATTGCGAATGTATTCAAAAATCCCGCTCTGCTTTTAGACAGTCTTTTATCCGTTCCTGAAAAAATTAATTTCGTAATTTATATGTTAGTCCCGCTGTGTTTTCTTCCGTTCGCTACGAAAAAACTAAAAACTGCTCTGTTTATAATTCCTATGATAATAATAAACCTTGCCACAGACTATATTTACCAATATGATATAGGTTATCAGTATACTTACGGCGTGGCGGCTTTGCTGTTCTTTTTGACGATAAAAAATCTTTCCGAATTTTCAGGATTTTCAAAAAATATTGAAATCCCAGTAAATTACGGGGTTAAGAAAAACGCGGTATTCAATTCTAAAAACATAACAAAAATTTGCGTAACCATGGCGTGTTTTTCGTATATTTTATTTATGTCAACGAATTTTTCAAAAATAGAAAATTATAATTTTATTTATAACAGCAACGCGAGAAGCGATTTCACTGAAACAAATGAGATTCTTTCGCGCATACCGATGGATGCTTCAGTTACTGCAAACGCGTTTATAGTTCCGCATCTGATAAAACGGGAAAAAGTATATTCCGCAGATATTACGGACAGTGATTATTTCGATTATGACACAGACTATATTGTAAATGATTTACGCGGGGTTAATGCTTCGGTTTATAAAACCGTTTTAGATGAAATAAAACAGCATGGTTATATAAAAGTCGACGCGGGAACGATGGTGGACGTTTTTAAAAAAGAAATGTCGCAGGACAGTCTGAAATAATATAAAATGGGAAAGCTGAGAAACATTCAAAAATTATGATAAAAAAGTTTATAAAATTTATAGATAAAAAAGTAGATTTAAGAAAATTTATAAAATTCGGCATAACGGGAATTTTAAATACCGCGATAGATTTCGGCGTATTCACATTCTGCAACGAGATTTTAAATTTCGACCCGGTGATTTCCAATCCGATAGGGCAGACTCTTGCCACGATAAACAGCTTTTTTATAAACAAAAACTGGACTTTTGAAAAACGGAAAAACTATAACGTTAAAGAAGTGTTAAAATTTTTAATAGTAAATTTGATTTCTATATCTCTGACTACTTTAGGAATGTATATATTTAACGATAAACTCGGAATAAACAAATATGTGTGTAAAATACCGATATTTTTTATAACTATATGTATAAATTATTTTGGGAATAAACTGTTTGTATTTAAATGAATAATAAATAATTGCGGGAGAAAAATGAAAGAGAAATTACGTATAATATCTCTGATAGGAATGACAGGGGTAGGGAAGACGACGGTCGGCAAATGCCTGTCCGAAAAGTCAGGGCGCGAATTTTTGGACCTTGATTTGATTATAAACAAAAAAACAGAAAAAACTCCGTCAGAAATTTTTGCGTCTTACGGAGAGGAGGCGTTCAGAAATATTGAAACGGAAGAACTTTTAAATATATTTGAAAAATATTATAAATATAACAAAAATATAATACTGTCGTGCGGCGGCGGAATTATTTTAAAAGAAGCAAACAGGGATATGCTGAAAAAGAATTCTTTTGTCGTATGGCTTTTGCGACCGGTCGGCGAAATTATAAAAAACGAAGAGATTTTAAGCCGTCCGCCGATAAACGGAGATATAAAAAATTATATAGAAATTTTCAAACGGCGCGAAAGTTTATACAACGAAATATGCGATTTGAAAATTGAATATGCCGACATTTCTGAAGCAGTCGGAAATATTATACAGTTTATAAATTAATTTTATAAAATATATAAACATAATTTCTAAGATATTTAAGAAAGGATTTTGCTATGAAAGAAAACAGAAATTTATTGAAAGAAATAATTTCGATGACAATTCTAATCTGCATAATCTTCTCCTGTACGGTTACATATGCCGCATGTGCAAAAAGCGGCGGCTCGACTAATAACGGAAATACCGACGTAGCCACGGACAACGGCGGCAATTCTGCCGAAACAACAACGGGAGACGAGTTTGACCCCCACCTTCCCGACGCCGATTACGGCGGCACAGATTTCAGGATTCTGGACATAGACCAGGCGTCAGAATGGTGGGCAATTATTGACCTTGACATTGCTGAAGACGCAATTAACTCAACTGGCACAGCCTTAAACGATCCAGTCGTCAACCAAGCTATTTATACAAGAAACAGAAATATTGAGGAAAAATATAATTTTATCGTAAAAGAAACGCAAATGCCGGCAGCTAAAGTCGCTTCAACGCTAAAAAACAGCGTAAATGCCGGAAGCGACGACTATGATTTAGTCTCGCCGCAGACGCAGGACGCACCGGCGATGGCGACAGGCAATATGCTTGTGGATTTAAATAAAGTTCCGCATTTAAACTTTGACAATCCATGGTGGAACAACTCCGTGAGCAATTATTTCTCAATGGGCGGCCGGCTGTTCTTCACGTGTTCGGATTTCACTCTTTCAGACAAAGATAATGTCGCCGTTTTTATGTACAACAAGAAACTGTCTGAAACCCTCGGCATTGACAGCGCGGACGCCCTGTACACCCTTGTAGACCAGGGCAAATGGACGTTTGATAAATTTAAAGAGCTGTGCAAAG
>Ga0123357_10005620_pt1 | contig 15085 bp, 12 predicted proteins | sample TergutEmb28metaG_FD_89873 | JGI IMG/M metagenome (GOLD analysis project Ga0123357, IMG submission 89873) | Embiratermes neotenicus P4 segment gut microbial communities from Petit-Saut dam, French Guiana - Emb289 P4 | ecosystem: Host-associated > Arthropoda: Insects > Digestive system > Gut ...
GGGAAGGGGGGGGGAACGTTTGGGGGGGGGGGGAGGAGTGGGGTTTTTGAGTGTTTTTGTGGGGCGAGCGGGGGCCCCTTTTGTGATTTTTTGTGGCCCCCCCCCCCCCTCACACACACACACATCTTCATCTGGTTGCCAAACGTCTAAACCCGGACAATCTGCGGCAGATGATCAAAATGAGAGTCATCGCTACAAAGCGTCAATTTGTGTCACCCGTAACGACCCCTTCACGATTTCACTGTAGGCGTTGGTATCCAAGGCGATGTTCACTGCCACTACTCCGGATCGATTCGTTCAAAATCTCTCATGGCAGCGTCGAACTCCGAATCGTCCACCCATGTTCCGACGATATCGCTCAAATCTCTTTGCACAGGCGACTCGTCTTTTCCCCCAGTCACTCCAAGTCCCCGTGCCACCGCCTCTGCCGCCACTTCTTGTACACTCCGCCCCTCCACCGCGGCTTTCTGATGCAGCGTCTTGTCCACATTCGCCGGTAAATTGTCCAATATGATCGTCATACCTTGCATTATATCGTCCGTTTCGCCCGGCAACCACGAAAAAGGCGGGCACAGAAAATGAAGTCCTATTTCCTCCTTTGCCGACAATCCTATGATGATCCGCTCCATCCTGCATTACATCATACTCTCGCTCTGTCTGGTTCTGGCGATTTACGTTGTCGCCAAACGCCGGAATATCATCCCCAATGGCATCTGGCGTCATTCTTGGATGGAACCCTCTATCGGTCGCTACGATTTCTCCATTGGCATCAACGACTTCGCTGGCTTCACCTTCTTCTGGACCTACCACCTCCCCACCCCTCGTCCTTGGCCCGCCACCCGGCCTGCCAGGCCCGGCGTCTACGAAGGGAACGAATGGGCTTACAGTCTGCACAACTGGCACGGCTTCACCTACGCCGTCATCGGCTCAGCCGCCGCCGCCCGTATGCCCATCACAAAAGTCGCTACCATTTACGTCATTCCCTGGCAATGCCTCCTTACCCTCTTGCTGCTCTATCCCGCGGTGTACCTCCTCACCCGCTTCCGTCGCCGCCCAAAATCCGCACATGGCTTCCCCGTCATCCTGTCCCCAACACCGGCTCGCGAAGCGGCATGCAAGCCTGCCGGCTAAATAACTATTTTGACGCCGGCCCTTTGATTGCGGACCAGTCGCGCACGTGAATCCGATCGGCCCAGGCTTGCCAGGCGGTGCTTAATCGCTTCACATCTTCCGGGCGGGCTTTGGACAGGTCGTGCATTTCGGTGCGGTCCGCGGTCATATCGAACAACTCCCACGGCCCCCCAAATTCCTGCACCAATTTCAAATCCTCTCCTCCCTTTATCTCACGCACGGCCTTATTTCCTTCATGCTCCCAGAACAGCATGTCATGCACGGGCCGCTCGATCCCCTTGAAAATCGGCAGCAGGCTCTTGCCCTCCATCGGCAAAATCGCCTGCCCTTTGTATTCCCTGGGATAACTCCCGCCGGCCACATCGAGCACCGTGGGCATCATGTCGATCAGATGCCCCACCTGATTCGACACCGTTCCGGCCTTGATCGTGCCCGGCCAATACGCAATAAATGGCGAAGAAATCCCCCCTTCATGATCCCAATGCTTGTACAACCGAAACGGCGTATCCGAAGCATTCGCCCAGCCAATGTGATAGGAACACCACGACTCCTTCGTCCCCGGCTGGGCGCCCTTGACGCCGCGATCGATGGATTCGGCACTCGCACCGTTGTCAGACATAAACATAATCAGAGTGTTTTGCTCGATGCCGGCGGCTTTCACGGTAGCCATCACCTTGCCGATGTTTTGATCAAGACAATCGACCTGTGCCGCGTAAACGGCCATGCGATGAGACCATGCTTTTTGTGCATCGGAGCCAAGCGATTCCCATGTAGGCGCCTTGGGATCGACGGGCTGCATATCCCATTTCGGATCGACGATGCCCAGTTCCACTTGCCGCTTGTGGCGAGAATCGCGGAGCTTCTCCCAGCCCATCGCATATTTTCCTTCATACTTGGCAATATCTTCAGGTTTTGCTTGAAGCGGAAAGTGCGGAGCGTTGAAGGGAAGGTAAAGGAAGAAAGCTTGATGTTCAGCGGCGGCGGACTTGATGAAAATGTTCGCATTGTCGGCGAAGGCGTCGGTGGAATAAAAACCTTCCATCGGCGGCACGTAAGGCTGATCGTTGCGAACCATCTCGCTCGCTCTCAGGCCGCCGACTTCATGGAAGTTGTGACCGAAGTAGTTCATGCCGCCGCCGAGGAGGACGAAGGAGTCATCGAATCCGCGGTCGCAGGGCCAGAAGGGGCGTTCGGCGCCGACATGCCATTTGCCGGACATGAGCGTTTTGTAGCCCGCGGGCTTGATAGCTTCAGCAATGGTGACGCACGAACTGTTCAACTGATCGGTATATGCCGGTCCGCCGAGCTTTTCGTTTTGCGCCTTAGCACCGACCATGTTGCCAATGCCGGCCTGATGCGGATAGAGGCCAGTGAGGAGACAGGCGCGGGCAGGGCAGCAGCGTGCCACGTTGTAGAACTGTTTGAACTTCATACCGCTGTTGGCAAGGCGGTCGAGGTTTGGCGTGTTGATTTCGCCGCCGTAGCAGCCGAGGTCGGAGAAGCCCATGTCGTCGACGAAGATGAGAATGACATTGGTTTTTTGCGGAGGAGACGCGGGAGTTTGGGCGTGGGCAGGGGAGGCGGTGAGGGTAGCGGCGGTGAGAAGTGCGGCGGCAAAGCCAAGTGTGGCGTGATTCATGATTATCCTCGCAAGTCATGTGATGAAGGCGAGGGTATCGCGAGGGAGGCGTTGTCGCAACTGGGGGAAGTCGTTAAATCCCCGCAAAGTTTAGCCGCGAGCGGACAGGCGAGCGCTCTGTGATGTCATATGGGGGCTGCAAAACCTGCCACGCACCCGGTCCCGTAGGGACCGGAACCGCCTTACGATTGTGGCTCTGATTTTTCGCAGTCTATGGCACCTTCAGCGGCACAGTCGCAGAAAGCTCGTCGAAACCGGTCAGATGCACTTTGAGTGTGACCGTGACTGCTTTGGCCGTTTTGAGATCGATGCTGGCTGGTACTCCGCCGGAGTACTCGCAAGGGCTGCTTCAGCCAAATGCCATTTTGCCAAGGAGTGTCGATTTACCATCGACATTGAGATAGACCTCCGGCGGGTTCTCCTGGTCGCAACAGATGGGCGAATAGGTTTCGCCGGCCTGTCCCGTGATGTGGAACGTATCCGACTTGATGTTGACTTTGTCGTAGACCATCGTCGCTTGGAATTCAAGTATCTTTGGGCCGCTCAGGGTCAGGACTTGCTTGGCACCGGTCGCCACTTTTAGCGACGGCATCCCGTCTCCATAGATAAGCAGCGATTGTGGGTAGATGCCCAGCTCCGCGACAAGAATCGTATAATTCCCCGGAATGACTGTTACCAATTCTCCCACTTTGCCGCTGACGGTCACGTTGAGATTGGCGTCAGGGGAGGTCAGGATGATTTGGCCGAGGTATTTTTGTGGTGCGATGACTTGGAGACTTGCCGTGGGGCCGCGGTAGGGGAGGAGCGTCAATTCACTGCCGTCTTTGGCAAGGTGCTGGACCTCGAAGATACCGTCGGATGTACTGATGTATTTGGAGAGGGGCTGAACCAGGCGGAACTTGGGGAGCCGATCGTCAACAACTTTTGAGGGCGAACTGATGACGATGCCGTCTTGGCCGCTGGTGTAAAAACCGTCCAGGTTGGCGTCGAAGAGGGCAACGGTGGATTGTCCGATCTTACCGGTTTGGGTGCCGGCAGGTTGGAATCCGCCAATTGTGATCACGCTTTTCTTTTCGGTTTTGGGGTCCGTTTGAGAGTAGCAGTGGCCCCAGCCCGTGAGCAGGTACTTTCGTCCGTGGTTGAGTGTGAGTTCCACGGTCGCGTCTGAGCCGGAGGGCGGGGTATCGAAGGTGAGTTCCTGTGTGGGAGTTTTGATGAGCAGTTTGCAGTGCAGCAGGTGGTGATCGTCGACCTTGGCCGGCGTTTGGGCTTTCACGATGCATTCGATTCCGCCGAGCGTGAGTTTCGTCGTGGGATGATCCTCATCCAGGAGAAACCGCCCCAGGTTCGGGTCACCGCCACCCAAAGCCACAACCGACGGCGACATGTAAGTGGAGGTATCGGCGGGGATCGCGGTGGTGACCAGTGGGACCTTGATCGGACCGGCGGCCTGGCAGCCCCACAGCGACGCGGCGATGGCCATGACCATACCGAGAAGAAGCGTTCGTATGGACATAAGAAACCCTCCACGAAGGGGCGTGCTTTAAGTTTTGCGATATTGGCGCATGTTGGATGGTTGCTGTCAAGATCGATTCGCGCAATAGCCTTGCGTGGAAACGCAAGGCTGCGAATGCCAGAAGCTCTCATAAAACGGATGTGTGAGCCGCGCAGGAGGCGTTAAGCCTTGCGTTTCCACGCAAGGCTATTGCATCAGTCTCGCGACTTCTGCGGCCACGCGGTCGGCGGCGAGGATGCCTTCGCGTGGATGGAGCGGTTTGACCAGGTCCGCGAGTTGCTGCGAGATATCTTCGCGCATCGCCGGGTTATTGAGCAGTTCGATGCACTTGCGGGCGACCGGCAAAGGTGAGCCGTAAAAGGGGATGAACTCCGGCACGATCTGCCGACCGGCGAGGATGTTGACCAGGGCGATGAATCGCGTGGTGATGAAGAATTTGGCGAAGAGATGCCACTTCCACCATTCGACGGAAAAGATCACGACCATCGGTTTGTGTTGGCGTGCGATCTGCAGCGTCGCGGTGCCGGACTTGGTCAGCACCAGGTCGGCCCAGCGAATCGTCGCGTCCGTCGTTGCTGTTCCACCTCCCCCCTCTCCCCCTGCGCTGTCGGCCACGCGAATCTCTACCGGCGTGTTGGCATTTCGCAGATGACGGCGAATCTGCCAGGCACGCTCTTCGGAAGGCGCCACGGCAATGAAGTGGGCGGTCGGAAATCGGCCCTTGATTTCCGAAAGGATTTCCAGCATCGGTTGCATGTGGGCGTCGATCTCCGCGCGACGGCTGCCTGGGAAAATCGCGATCCGCGGGGCGAGCTCAAGCCCCGCATTACCATGCGGGGCTTCCCCCCCCCCCTCGCCTTCTCCCCGCAAAGCGGGGTCGCTACCTTCCGCATCCGCCGGAACATCGAACATCGGATGACCCACGTAGAGAGCGTTGACGTTGCGTTCGCGGAAGTATGCTTCCTCGAACGGTAGTACGCAGCACAAGGTATCCACCCACAGTCGCAGCTTTTTGATCCGCCACGGACGCGAGGCCCAGATTTGTGGGGCGACGTAATAACAGACGGGCAGTTTGTGTTTTTTTGCCACCGCCGCGATCTGCAGGTTGATCGCGGAGGAATCGATCGGAATCACGACGTCGGGCGGGGCCGTTTCGAACGTCTGCCTGATTTGCCGGAGCACTTTCATCCAGTAGTGTGATTCCATGACCAGGGCGCGCAGGAACATGGCGGAACGGCCGACGGGATTGGCGATGAGGCGGCAACCTGCCTGTGCCATTCGTTCGCCGCCGACGCCGGTGAATTGTGCGTCGGGGAACTTTCGCCGCAGCGCGTGGATCAGCGATTCGCCAAGCGCATCGCCGGAATGCTCCGCTGCGGTGAGAAAAAAAGTGGGCGCTGCAATGATACGATCCTCTCAAAATATCAGAGCTGCCATCGTAAGAGTGCGCTATCGTAACGGCAATCTGACGATTGCGGCTCTGATGGTTTGTGGGCTAATTTTCCAGACAGTGCCGCGGCTGCGGAGCGGGCGAGCAAGGCTCGGGCGGCCGAGTCGGCAAGGATTGCCAGAGCTGCAACACCGTTTTCGGTCGAAGGCGGAGAATCAGCCGGTAGCGTTCTTGCTTGTGAGCGAGTTCATACGCATTGCCGCCCCGCAAAGTAATCACCGGCCCCCAGCCGACCGGACAAAAGCGCACACGAGGATCTTCGGCGCCATACAGCACCACTTGCGGACAGCCGACGGCCGAAGCGGTGTGGGCAACGCCGGTGTCGATGGTGATGGCGGAATGAGCCAACGCCTGCAAGGCCAGCAACTCCCGGATGCAGGTTCTGCCGGCCAGCGAATGAACGTGCGAAGCCTGCCCACCGACCGAGGCGGCCAGATCGTTGGCGACGTCATGCTCGGCAGCGGTGCCCGTGAGAACAATCATCGCCTCGGGCATGTGACGCCGTACGCCGGCCAATACCGTTCGCCAATTCTCCAGCGGCCACCATTTGCCGGCGCCGTGCCGGGAGCCGATCCAGTTCATGGCCGTGCGACCATTGCCGTAATGCACCAGCACGATCGGCTCGCTTCGCCAGCCGCATTCACGGGCCAAACGACCAGCGATGTCAGCTCGCTCCGCTTCCGTGATCGACAAGACGGCAGGGTAAACATCCTCGGGCCTCGGACGACGCTCTTCCTCGACGGCGGTTGGATTGTCCCATTCCGGCATCCCCAAAGTGATCCGCTCCAAGGGAATGCCTGCCCGCCTGCAAATGCCCATGACCGCCCGAAATTTGCGGCCTTCGCGATTGTAAAGGCAGACGCGGCCGATGCCTTCTTCTCGAATCGCCGCAGCCATACGCCGTTCCATGCCCGTCAGCCACCATGGCAGGCGCACGAAACCGGTCACATACACACGACTGATATAATCGAGACCACGATACAAATCGGGCGTCCAGGCGTAGGGGGACATGATTTGAACAGGCTGCCCGCTCAAACGCGCCATGAACCGCAGCGACGGCATGATACTCACCAAATCTCCCAACCGCTTGAATACCATGGCCAACATAGGACCACAAGTCAATGCGACGTCTGCCGCTTTGGCGGTATGGAGTGAAGGTGACATCAGTGAGGGTGCCATAAGCCATCTTCCAGGGTGTACTCGTTTTTGAAATATCAGAGTCGCAATCGTAAGATTGCGACGCAATAACTGCAATCTTACGATTGCGGCTCCGATCGTTCCTATTCTCTCACGAAGGATCACACGTATGAAATCCTCCATTCGTCAATGCCTTTCCCTCGCTCTGCTTGCCGCTCTGACCTGCTCCTGTACCACGCAATCCGCCAGCAAACCCATCGACATCCAGCCGGATAACACGCTCCCCGCCGGCGTCTATTCCGATCCCACCCAGATCAAAATGGTCTGGATGATGACCAACTTTTTCGACGACGCCATGACCGACAAGTTTATCGCCATCGCCCGGCGTGCCGGCAAAGCGGGCTACACGCACGTGCTTGTTTCCGACGTGAAGTTCATGAAGTGGGACTTCATGGGCGACAAACTTGCCGACAACGTTCATCGATTTGTCGACGCATGTCACAAGGCCCATTTGAAAGTCTGGGCTGGTTGCGCTCCCATGGGCTACGCCAATGCCCTTTTGATGCGTGATCCCAATCTTGCCGAGGGGCTGCCCGTCGAAGGCGATTTTATTGTTGACCAGTCGCTGCTGCTCAAGCCCTACGATCCCGACCTCAAACTCGCCAACGGCGATTTTTCGGGAACTCGGACCTTAGAACCCACAACACGGCCTCAGTTATCCGTCCCCACCGGCTGGTCCGCCGACCTTTTCAACCAATCGATCTTCCTCGACAGCGTCATCACCTGGGGCGGCAAGCCATCTCTTCGCATTGAGCCTGCTCCGGTGAAAGAAATCTCCGCTGAAGCGCTTGCCGCCGGCGAAAGGCCTCCCGCCAACGGCGTCTGGCAGTCCATCGACGTTAAGCCGTTCCACTATTACCACCTCCACGCGATGATTAAGACTCAAGGCAAATCGCTCAAGCGCGGCACGCAAATCGCTGTCGTCGCTGACGATCCCAAACACCCCGGCGAAAAAACTGTTCTCAACTATCAGACGCCGCTGCTGCCGGCCACCACCGATTGGCAGGAATTCAACATGACGTTCAACTCGCTGGAGTATTCGCGTGTGAAGCTCACGCTTCCCGGCCGCCGAAGCGGTGGCGGTGGCGGAGCGGGCGGTCAAGGATCCGAAACCGTCTGGTGGGCTGATGTCACCATTGAGCCCGGCCAATTCGTCAACATCATCCGCCGCGACGGGGCTCCGCTGAAAATCATCAACCGTACCGTCGGTGCACAAACTTTCTTCACCAAAGGCATCTTTGGCAAGGTTCCCCCTGTCGTCGAAGGCAAGGACATCACTCCCGTCGTCGATTCTTTTCTTGGCCGCTCTCCTGGCGCCGGCACCTACACCATCTGGCACACGCCGCCGGCCATCAACCTCATCCCCGGATCACGTCTCCGCGCCGGCGATATCCTCCGCGCCTCCTACTACGTCCCGGCTATCATCCATGACGGCCAGGTGATGTGCTGCATGGCTGAACCGAAAACCTACGACATCATCAAATGGCAAATCCAGCAGATTCACCGCATCATGAACCCCGACGGCTACTTCATGGGACACGATGAACTCCGCTCTCAAGGCTACGATAAATCCTGCGTGGACAGCGGCAAATCGATGCAAGAACTCCTCGCTGACAATGTCTGCCGCATCACCAAAATGATCAAAGCGGAAGATCCTGGCAAGGACATCTGCACCTGGTCCGATCTGTTCGACCCGTTCCACAACGCCAAGAACGACGGCAAACGCTACTACCTCGTCAAAGGCGTCTCGCCCTGGTACGGCGCCTGGACCGGCCTCGACCGCGATGTGATCATCATGAACTGGCACGGCCCGTTCGACGGCAACCAAAACGCCGCGGTCAAATTCTTTTCCGACCTGGGCCATCGCCAGATCCTCTCCGGCTATTACGACAAACCCATCGATCCCTTCCGCGGCCGCCTCGATAACGCCTCCCACTACCCCGGCGTGATCGGCTCCATGTACACCACCTGGACCGCCAACTTCGACCTCATGGAAGATTTCGCGAAACTCTGCGACGAATGGAAATCCCAACACGCGACCCCCAAACTCGGCGATTACCCCTATCCCGACTACACCCCGTAATCAAAGGTAGCTCACAGGACATCTCAAAAATAAAAGCACCCTGCGGTAGCACGGTGGTTGATTCTCCAATTAAAATGTCGCCATGCGCCGACACACGCTTCTCATCATCGCCTTGTTTCTGATTCTCGCCATCACTCTGTTCCTTCAATTCCACCCCATCCGTCCGCTGCCGCAAAGCGGGGTCGCTACGGACATTTTTTCGGAATTGCCACTATTGGCGGATGCACCCTTGAACGACTCAACAACTTGACGACTTAACGACTTTGCGACTCAAATCGTTTAGAATATCTTCCTCATACTTTCGCACCCAAACGGACGCCATGGGCTTACTGACCTTCATCCTCTTTTTCGTCTGGGCTCTGGCCATGGTCTTTTCCATTTGGGCCTTCGAAGCCGCGCGCATGTTTGCTCGCCGCTGTGCCAAAGCGAAAAATCTATCCGTTCTCCTGCCCAACCCCGTTCCTTCCATTGCCCTGATCCTTCCCGTCAAGAGCGTCGAGGAAGATACTGCCGAGAATCTCCGTGCTCTGCTGAAGCTGACCTATCCGCGTCTCCGCATTCTCTTTGCCGTCGAATCTCAAACCGACCCGGTCGTCTCTCTGTTGAACACTCTTACCGCCGAGCTTCCTTCAGAGAAGTACGAGATCGTCATTGCCGGCCGCGCTACCGTCCGCGGGCAGAAGATTCACAACCAACTTGCCGCCGTTGCCCGCACCACCGCCGCCGATGACATTCTCGTTTTCATGGACGCCGACGCCCGTCCTCACGACCGCTGGCTCCCCGCCCTCATCGAATCGCTCGCTTATCCCAACGCCGGTGCCTCCACCGGCTATCGCCTCTACGTTCCCTCCCTCCGCCAACCCTCTTCGCTCCTCGCGAGCGCCCAGGTCTCCGTCATCAACGCCACTATCGCCGCCCTGCTGGGCCCCGCCAAGCGCAACCAGGCCTGGGGCGGCTCCATGGCCATCACCCGCCAAAACTTCTTCGACCTGGGCATCCACGGCGCCTGGCAAAACGCCCTCTCCGACGACTACGTCCTGACGCTCCAGATCAAACGCGTCCACAAAAAAGAGATCCATTTCACGCACGCCTGCCTCGTTCCCAGTTCCGCCACCTTCACGTGGCACTCCTTCTTCGAGTTCGCGCCACGCCAATACAAAATCACCAAAGTCTGTTCCCCCTGGATCTGGCTGACCGCCCTCGCCGGCTCCGCCCTCTACGCCCTCGCCTTCACCTACCCGCTCATCCTCTGGACCCTCCGCCTCTTCATCGGTCCCCCCGATCACTGGCTCCTGGTCATGCTCGCCGCCCTCTATATCACCAACCTCCTCCGCGGCTTCTTCCTCCTCCAAGGCTCCAAAACCGCCCTCCCCGAACACGCCGGTAAACTCCAGACCGTTGCGTTCTGGTACACCTGGGCCTTTCCGCTCGCTCTTTTCATCAATCTGTTCGTTCTGCTCAAATCCGCCTTTGGCCGCACGATCCAATGGCGCGGCATCACCTACCGCCTCGATTCGGCCACTAAGACAACGATCCTCTCTCCCTCTCTTCCTCTCTCCCCCTCTCCCCCTCTCGACCGCGAACTCCACACTGCTTACAAGGTATGGACAATTGAGAAATTGATTATCAACTTTGCGATGCCGATGGATTTTGTTTATCACACGTTCCGCGCGATTTTCCAGCGTGACAAGTCACAGACCGGTTTCGAACGTCTGATCGGTCTCTGGTCCGGCAAGGTCGCCAAGTACCAGAAACTGCTCCGCGTGAAAGACGAAATGGGCCACATCCCCGACGACTGGCGAGCGATCTGCATGCAGACCCCCTGCGGCAAGACCCGCTACTTCCTCGCCAACCTGGCCAACATCAACCGCCGCCGGCCACGCCACCTCGCCAAGCCGACTCGCCCACTCGTCTCCCCTCCCGCCCCCGCGTCTGAATAGGACAGGGTGACAAGGTGAAGGGGTGACAAGGTGACAAGGAGCACCGCATGGTAATGCGGAGGTGGTTGAAAATGCGAGAACAAACCACCGTGTTACCACGCGGTGCTCCTCACCCTGTCACCTTGTCACCTTGTCACCCTGTCCGTACCATTGGGTCTTCAAAGGAGTGAACCATCCCATGTCACAGGAAGCTTCGCCGGTCGCACCGGCCATTCCGCACTTCGAACTGGCCACACAATGGCAGCTCATTAAGAACGACGTCGAGTCCGCCATCAAGGAGGTCCTCGAGTCCCAGCAGTACACCTCCGGCGCCGTCTCTGGCCCCTTCATCGGCCGCTTCGAGGCGAACCTCAGCAAATTCCTCAACGCCCACGCCATCGCCCTCTCCTCCGGCACCGACGCCATTCTCGCCGCCCTGATGGCACTGGGCATCAAACGCGGACATGAGGTCATTACCACGCCCTTTACCTTCTTCGCTACCGCCGGCTGCATTTCTCGCTCCGGCGCGAAACCCGTCTTCATCGACATCGACCCCAACACCTTCCTCATGAACCTCGCCGCCATCGGTCCAGCCGTCACCCGCAACACCCGCGCCATCCTCCCCGTCCATCTCTTCGGCCAAATGATGGACACGGCTGCATTACTCGAATTTGCCGACGCTCATCATCTCGACGTTATCGAGGACGCCGCCCAATGCATCGGGGCCGTCGATCCCAAGGGCAAGCAAGTCGCCGAGAACGCCCGCTGTGCCTGTTTGAGTTTTTATCCCACGAAGAATCTTGGCGCAGCCGGTGATGCCGGTGCCCTGGTCACTCGCGACGAAAAACTTGCCACTCGATTCATGCAGACACGTCAACATGGCGAAGTGACGCGTTACCACCACGAATTCGTCGGCGGCAACTTCCGCATGGACGCCCTCCAGGCCGCCGTGCTCAACGCCAAACTCGACTATCTTCCGCAGTGGACCGAGCGTCGCCGCCAGATCGCCGCCTATTACACCAGGCGCTTCAAAGGCACCGACGTCAAGCCCCCCGTCGAAATCGCCGGTTCTAAACACGTCTACCATCAATATGTCATCCGCGCCCCCCGCCGCGACCACCTGCGTGACCACCTCACCAAACAAGGCATCGGCTGCAATATTTTTTACCCCAAATGCCTGCACTTGCAGCAGTGTTTCGCGGACCTTGGTTACAAGAAGGGCCAGTTCCCCATGGCCGAGCGAGCCACCCAGGAAGTCCTCGCCCTCCCCGTCTACCCCGAACTAACCGACGCCCAAATCGAACGCATCGCCACCACCGTCCTGGCGTTTTACAGAAGGTAGCGACGAAGGACACGAAGTTTTTTATTTATTTTTTCTTCGTGTCCTTCGTTTCTTCGTGTCTTCGTGCTTAAGTCGTTTCATGATTTGGTTGCGGCTCTGCCGCGCCGGGTCTGTCTATGGCTAATTCTTCGACTGTTTTCATGAATTGGTGTGTTGATGAATCAAACCTCGCCCAAACGTCCGGCCACCCTGCAATGGGTCGGCTCCATTGACGGGCATCTCGAAGTGCTCGACCAGCGGCTCCTGCCGGGCCGCACGGAATATCTGCACATTCAGGAGACCGAGTCCCTCTGGCAGGCCATCAAGTCGCTGGCGGTTCGAGGAGCTCCCGCGATCGGCGTTGCGGCGGCCTACGGGATGGTCCTCGCCGGACGATCCGTGCCCGCCACCTCCCAGTCCAACGTGCTCATGGAGGCTTTGGCGAGAGCTGCGACTTATCTGAAATCCGCTCGTCCGACGGCGGTGAATCTGGCGTGGGCCGTCGATCGCATGATCCGCATTGCGCAAAGTCACCGAGGCATCGGCGTGCGGCCGTTGCGGCAACGGTTGCTGCTGGAAGCCGCGGAAATCCAGTTTGAAGACGCCGCCATGTGCCTTGCCATCGGCCGCCACGGTGCGTCGTTCATCAAGAACGGCATGGGCGTGCTCACGCACTGCAACGCCGGCGCCCTTGCCGCCTCCGACCACGGCACCGCTTTGGCGATCCTCTACGAAGCCCAACGCCGCGGCATCCACTTCCGCGTCTTCATCGACGAAACCCGTCCCCTGCTCCAGGGCGCACGCCTTACCGCATGGGAATTGCTATCGAGTGATATCGATGCGACACTGATCTGCGACAACATGGCCGGCCTGGTCATGAAGCAGAAAAAAGTCGATATCGTCATCGTCGGCGCCGACCGCATCGCCGCCAACGGCGATACCGCCAATAAGATCGGAACTTACTCCGTCGCCCAGCTCGCCAAAGCCCACAACATCCCCTTCCTCATCGCCGCCCCCACCAGCACCTTCGACCTCTCCCTGCCAAGTGGCGACCACATCCCCATCGAAGAGCGCAGCAGCGACGAAATCACCCAGACAGGCCCTCCCCTTTTCCCCCCGATGCAAATCGCCCCGCTTGGCATCAAAACCTACAACCCCGCCTTCGACGTCACGCCGGCAGATCTGATCGCCGCGATCGTCACCGACAAAGGCGTCATCTCACCGGTCCACGAAACGACGATTCGAGCGTTGCTAAATTAACGTGAGTTCGACGTCATGCGGTCATCGATAAGAAAACGATGTGGGAGAGGGGGAGCACCGCATGGTCATGGGCTTTTGGGAAGACCTCATGCCAATCACCGTCCATTGGAGCGTCATGCTCGCCATCACCGCCACCACCACCACCGAGAAGACCATCACAAACATCGAATCCACTCTTCGCGACTTGGATTTCTCTGCAATCTGTAATGCCATAGCAACTTCCATTCCCTATCTCTCCGTCTGACAAGTGTTACATCAAACTGTCGTTTTTTAAAAAAATGGTGCGCCGGGGGTTGGCCCGGCGCACCGGGATTCTCCGATCCCCAAGCCTTAATTCCTACGACGGCGGAGGAGGGAGATGCCCGCCGCCAAAGCCAGAACGGAAAGGGATGCCGGTTCCGGGACAGACGCGGAGGCGGTGATGCCGCCGAGGAAGAGACTGTTTGCGTTGTCCGTGCTGCCGTTCATGTAGAAATTGATCTCGTTGAGTTGCATGTCGGGATTAACAGAAAGCACGTCGCCAAGGTTGTAATAATCATTGTTGACGTTGATACCGAAATTGCCATTGTTGAAATTGGCGTCGAACGAGATGGCGTAGTCGTCGCCATTGGTGTAATCGCAGATTTTGATGATCTGCATAGGATCGCCATAATTCATATGATTGGGGTCAACCGGGACGCAGAGGCCGAAGATGCCGCCGGTATCGCTCGTGGCCGCGGCCACAAAAGCCAGAGGGTAGCCGATGTTGTTGCCGCTGGCGGATAGGCCAGGATTAATCGTGTTGCAAATATCAATGCCAAACACAGGGTGATAGCCCGAGGCCGCAGCCCGTCCGGCGCCGGTGATGGTGCTGGCAGAGGCAATGTTCAGATCGAAGTTCATCGTCAAAACGGGGACGGTGAGCTTGAATTGCGTGTCTATGGCGGCGGCGGCTTGAGAATTGTTGCCGAGAGCGGTGGTCATGTTGACGCCTTTAGTAGGATTGTCTGTGACCAAGATCGTGCCGCAGCTTGCGTCGAGCGCGCCGCCACTGGTTGCGGACCATCCGTATATGCTCCAAGGCTGGGTGATGGGAAACGCCTGCCCGCTGGGAGCTGAGAGACGGCTGATTTGCGGCTGCTGACCCACGGTGTCGCCCGAGAAGTCGATGCTCAGGAGGGGAGTGGGGTCTGCGGCCCGAAGCTGCGTGGCACTGCAAGCCAGTGCGGCAATGGCGGCGAACGTGAGGAGAGACTTGGACTGAGACATAAAAATACCTTTCAATACGGATGTGGACAAAGGCCACCCGAATAGCCCCTCTCTGCGAACCCTTTTTTCTCTCTGCTGATCCCTTCTCTTGGCCCGCTTACGCAAGCGAGCCGTTCAAACACGCATGAAACGGCGGGCAAGTCCTCCCTGCCCGCCGACTACGCGCCTATTCGGAGAGACGCCCATACAACGACAAAACACGGGCAAAATGCCCGTGTCGTTGATACACATCATATGTAAATTAGTATTATGTGTGTTAAATGGGGGGGGGGGGGGGGGGAGAGGATTTTTGGGAGGGGGGGCCCCGCCGACCTCCCCCCC
>Ga0123357_10005621_pt1 | contig 15083 bp, 6 predicted proteins | sample TergutEmb28metaG_FD_89873 | JGI IMG/M metagenome (GOLD analysis project Ga0123357, IMG submission 89873) | Embiratermes neotenicus P4 segment gut microbial communities from Petit-Saut dam, French Guiana - Emb289 P4 | ecosystem: Host-associated > Arthropoda: Insects > Digestive system > Gut ...
ATACCACCTATGAAGTAACAAATAGTTAGTCGCAGGCTCCTGAGGATGGTCGTATTAACGGCCGAAACATGTTGAGCATTCAATGAGTATTGAATATATAATAAAATAAGTGGCATCAAGTTGATTTCTCTTTATTCAACTCTGCTGTTAATTAATACATCTTGATTGTCTGGCTGGCGGGATGGATCGATTAATGAGTTGGATAGCTCATTCTGCGCTCTAATACTCACATGAGGACATCCTGCAGCTCCTATGTTCTCTCAGGTTCCTCAGTAAAATTGTACATTGTGCTGCTTCCTTGTCCTGTGTGAAGCCCTGTCATCTGGCACACATAGGCAAAAGTTTCGGAGAACTTCTTGTCTCCATATTTGACCCTGAAGATGGGGGTGGTGGATATTTTCGAAATGCTGGTGTACGCGGAAGTGTATCCCGGAAGAGAGTAATCGCAACATGGTTGCTGCGATTAACTCGAAACTGGCATCTGGAGAAGCCCAGTTTGTCGAGGACATTTGGCGGATTTATTGCTAATGTGATAAAGTCTTCATAAGAAACATATTTAAATAGTTATTAAAATTCACGTTTCTGTCACGTACAGTGGAATTTGATATATTCATTATTTAGCTGATAAGCTCTTATTATACACGGACATACAGTAGAGGTGTCAGCTAGCAGAATTCTTAAATTTGCTAGTCTTGTAACTCTGCTGTATTTTTCTGCGAAGTAAAGGAGTGTAAGATGGGTAGAAAATGTTATGAGAGATATTATAATCTTGTAGATCGCACGAGGTTTTTAGTGTTGGTGTCTTTTGCAGTTCGTATTGTGAAAATGCGTATTTGGATTCTACCCTGTCGGGATATTTTGTTTTAATGGACTTGTGTATGTCAAAATTATTACGAAAGTAATACCCTACGAGTAACACGAAAATCTTGACTTGCGTACATACAGGCAACAATTTACGTAGGCCGTACCATATACCTGGTGGTCGCTAGGTCCGTGCGGGAACTGTGGGGGTGGTGCTGAGACAGGTTTCTTTCCTGGTACTTTGGTTATCCCCAGGCAGTATCATTCCACCAACGCTTCAAGGTCTTTCATTGGTATATCACCCGCGCTATTTAAATTTAGTAACAGAATGCGTCTTTAAATAACTTAGACATGCATTTAATAGTAGTCTGGAAGAAGGGTCTACCTATTCGCAACCAAGTTTCACCTGTGAAAATATTCGAATTTAGTATCTAGTTACAGGGTTTAAAACAGTAGTTATTTTTGACTAATTTCGTAATAGGTCCTTAAACGCAACATGAAAGAATTTCGAAGTCTGTATAGCGGCTCTCTACGGGCTGGACCGTTTGGAGTTAGAACCCCGCTGCTGGGCGACATTTTCCGCGCCAGTCCAGACCTGCCACGAGTAGCCCCCCCCCCCAACTAACCAGCCACCTCTACAATGTATACTGGGACTCTTTCCGTTAGGGTAATGCGGCTGGGGCGTCGCGTTACCTACTCACCCCTATTCACGATCGAAGTTAAAGGAAGAGTAAGATTTCAAGGCTTCCAATCCCCCCCGGGCCTTCATAGCCTGTTATAAGAGAAAATTACTTTTACACTTAAGCCCATTATTTGATCTTTACCGCATATAAATATTGAAAATTTCAAAGCGATCATCGTAGTACGTGCTGGAATTCGTGGACTTACAGTTAGCCTCCGGAAATGCGTCCACATTACACTGCAGTAAATAAATACAGAAAGCGACATATTATTCGGATATATGTAATGTATACTTCTGTTCCATTGCTGTATCTTCTTTGCATGTCTTACACACAGTAGGCCTGTTCTCTAACTTCTGTCTCATTGTATTTACGTTCTATGTTTCTGCAATCCCACCCTCATCGGTTTGAACAAATCAGTTTCAATCCCACACGGAAACGTGATGTTTTTTTATCCGCGCTGTATAATCACTTTAAGTAGCTGTAAAAATTGAAGGATGTGGTCATCATTAAACTAACACTGGCATTACAAAGCAAATACGTTGATTGATTGATGCTTTCATTTAGGACTGGACACTCCAATAAACCGGAGAGATAACTGTGTAATTTTACAAGCCACACGCTAATTAATTCCGTTTTACAGCGGCGGAATGTTACATTACTTGATTAGTTCCATTTATGTGTATGTGGTATAGGTTTCCGTCGTATAACCCTAATTCTTGATAAACAATTAATCGTAATTATTACAAAACCAAGAGTTGCCTGTAAATTAATTATATACAACAGCCTTAACAATAGAATATAATTTATTTTTCGTCTGCGAGTGATTAGGTGCTAGTAGTTACGGGCCGGATCTGGTCCATCCTGGAGACGTTTCGGTAGAACCCAATAACTTCAGACGTTTCTGTCAGACCTACTTATACGGCCACCTTTGTTCAGTCCGTCGTAGGATGACGTGGAGTAATTATAGGGTGTAGGGGTGACGGACGTCTTTATCTAGGTTACGTGACAGCTGCAGTCATGGCACAGACTGGCAAACAACCCCTTTTCGACGCCCACCAGTCTGGTATTTCTTCTTATTGATTCTAATTAACGATTCATTTTTAATAACTTGTCAGTCTTTTAGTTTTTAGTGCTATTTCGTGGTCCTGAAATCAACCTGTCCTAGAACTTCCCTAGATACATGATATCAGTGGAGGACTGCAGACATAGACCAGTACCTAAGATCCGATGGATATTTGATCCCGCCTTCATAGTGTTCAAGAGTTTGCAGCACCAGTACTGTTGTCAGAAAGTACCCACTGTGTAAAATTGTACAACATAAGCAGCAGTACACATCATGGTTTCACCTATTAAAATGGATACCCCAATATCATCATTTTGTGTGGGGCGTTTCGTGTTTAGCATCGGATTTAAATATTTTCCAATTTCTTAACAATCTTTTCAGAAAATAGTGCACATGTTAGTAACAGTAATTAATGAAAATTTAACACTTCTCCTTCCTAAGTCCTTATAAACGGTGGCTTCAGACCCGTCAGCGGTTCCCTGCAGAAAACAACCTTTCTTTTTCTGTAGGAAAATTGTCTGATAATGTCAATAAAGACACAATTCCACGCCACAACAGTTATTTATGTTTCAGTTTAGTTTGTTACTTGGCGTTCACGTAGAATCCAATAGAAATTGTGACAGTAGAAAATTACATACTGCGAGCAATGGGAGTGTGAAGCTGTCAATTATGTGCATTAAAGGCCGTTACACAATCACGTAATTGTAAAGTAACAACCATATTCATATACATAAGTAAAAATCGAATAGTATGCTATTATCACACAACTCCGGCTGTTTGTATTTGACACTCAGCAAGTTCCGATGAGGTGTGTGTGTGTGCACTCGCGCACGCGCACGCGTGTGTGTGTGTGTGTGTGTGCACTCGCTCGCGCGCGTGTATATATGTACATATGCACATACACGAACAGATAATTAGTAATAGATATGCAAAAATGGTAAATTTAAACGCCGAGCCCAGTGGACGTACACTTTATGGCGTGGATCTGCGACTGCTCGCTTTCTGGGACTGCGGGTTCGAATCCCGCCGGTGGCATGGATGTCTGTCTTGTAATTGTAGTGTGTTGTCGGGTACAGGTCTCTGTGACGGGCCGATCACTGGTACAGAGGAATCCTACCGAGTGAAGTGTTTTCTGAATGTTATCTCGAAACTTCAACATCGAGGCGTCCCTGGCCGACTGGCGCTGTCGAGCCATGGAAAATTAAAGTTAATTTAAATAAGACTGGAACAGCATGTACCAGTGTATGACATAGGTTATGTCACTGGAGTTGTTATTAATTAACAGCAGTGACAGTATTTTCCCAAGGCAGTTTATTTTGAAGATAACTTGAAATATATTTTCTTTTACCCAGAATTCCTCTTTCAGAATTTTGTGTAAAATAAATAAACTGTGTATCGTAGTCCATACCAGTGTTTTACGTGACAATTCGTCATTTAGCAAGATGACACACTTCGAATGTAATGCAGTAGGCATACGTGGATTTGACTGATACATTGCGAAACGAAATATCTCTGCAAACAAAACATCACAATTAAAAAAGTTTACCGTAAATATTTAGTGTAAATTAATCGCTTTCACAAAGAGACCTGAGGATCGCAGTTTGTCGTATGTTCTTCATAGTAAGATGTGATATATTAATAGTGAGCGAGTTCGCACGATTGTAGTTTGTGGGACAAGTGGAGCAAGAAATCTTGGAACGTGTCAATAGGTGTGAGGTTTTACAGAAGACGAACTTCTTATGCCGTCGGCCAAACAGGAATCAGTTAAATTAGCATACAATTGTTCCTTTTTAAGTGACTGGTATCGAAATTTGACTGCGCTTGACGTATATACATGTAACATTCTTCTATTATGTATTCAACCCGATCGTGCGTTGATGTAGTTCCTTGCCTGTAGTTGGTATTACCCTTAGCTCGTAATATCAAGCATGATATTAATACTTTGAGGAAATCTGAGGAGGTTTTATTCGAACAGCTGGTGACTCCTGAACGTGCGGAATTATAACGGTGTCTTAGAAGTTTTTTTAACTGAACTGGTTTCGACTCAAAGCTCTTAAAATAACGTCAAATCTTATTCTTTGTGATCAAATTCTAGAGGTCGGTTTGATCTGTGATAAGCATCGTTCGCTCTTACCACAAAAACTTGCAGCTTATTAATTAAAAAATATATATCAAGATTTGGTTTAGTCAAAATCTCGCTCAAATTCATTCAGTTTTTCAGCCATATCGGTAGTTTAAAAAATGCGGATTATTTTAGCGCAACACAAATTCTCCTCTTCAACTAGGCCTAATAGACTGGGTTAGGATATTTATGTACTTTTGGTGTAAAATTTGAATAGCCTAATAAATTTAATAATATTTGACACACGAATATACTTAACAGAGCAGTGGAGGTACTTTTTACGAAATATATATATGAATGTTCAAGGTAATATTTGCTGCTTTAAGGTGACTTAAAGCAGCAAACAATTCTTCAACACATTCTCTAAATGTCTGCGTGGAAAAAACATTTCTACAAAATTTAGGTGTAAAAATCTTCTTACCTGAGAATATTACTGATTGAAACTCAGTGGGATTTACACTAGTTTCTGCAAGTAGTATTAACTCACGTTTCTGACAAAACTCAATAATCCGTGAAAAATTCTAAAATTTCTCTGCAATGGATTTGCAACAAACCTTGTGCTAACGCCACGCGCACTGTCAAAGTGTCTGTGTATGTATACAAGTTTGCCAACCACAATTAATTATGTTTTCTAAAAATTCGTTTACAGGTGAACGATCCGTTAAAAAACTGATCTCAAGACAAGAGACCGAGTAGCGCGAGAAAATAACCGTATTGAGAGTGGGAACCTTCCCTGCATAAGCCCCACCCCTCTCCCCCTCCCCCCCCCGCCCCCAAAAGCTGTTACAATGTTTACGCGAAGCGTTAGATGACAACGTTGCATGCTTTGTTTTTGTATGAAACGCAGTGCAAACAAGTGGGAGGTCGGATGTGTTGCTTACCATAAAATTCCACCCTCTCTCATTCACTACTAGCCTGTTATTGTCCTGCTGTCCAGATTTACCCGTCCTTCTAATTTGTATACGTAACCCCAGTTATCATGTCACAATATATATATATATATTTATATATTTATATGTACATATATATATAGTACAAATAAAAGTTTAATGCACCGTCCCTTATCCTTCCACTGATGTAGTGTTATAACCTGGAACGAATAAATTATGCACACTGACAAAGCAACTTAGAGATTTACTTAAAACACAGCCAACGTGTTCACATCGCTTGGGACTAAGGTGCAGTGGATTAATTGCAAAGTATGCTGCTCCGCAAATTTTCTAAATGAAAGCATCATGATGTGTTTGTAACTGAATTAATGTTATATAATATACGTCAGAACAATCTTTTTATTTTAGGTAATGCAAGGCTATACATTGTTGGTTAAAATATGTGTTGGCGCAGCATTTCTGGACTCTTGTTCTTAAGTTCTTATATAGGTAGATGCTTTTGGCTTGACTGGCCGCAAATTTTCTAAATGAAAGCATCACGATGTGTTTGTAGCTCAATTAATGTTACTTAAATTTTAAGCTCATGGTTCCGTGCATCGTAATTCAATGTGAATAAAAATCCAACAGATGCAACAGTATGCAGATATTTATTCACTGCAAAACTACTCTACGTGTTTCGGGTGTCACAGCACCCATCATCAGGGGTATTAAGAATTGTACCCGCAGCCTCCGGTACAGGTCATACTACTTGTACCGCTACTCCCCTCCTACGTGGTCTGATCGGGACTGGTTTGTGCGAGTCGCGTGCGTTTTCAAGTATTGAAAATTAAGGCATACATTAATTTATATATCACTATATCGGAAAAATATTTGTTTCAAAAAGTTTTAATAAAATAAGTGAAAGGCATTTGAAATAATGACAGAAAATCTTATGTCGAAGCAATAAAAACTTTACAGTATCGTTGCTGTTTATTTAGATCGGCTCTTTGTCACTCTGAGAATTACCTGGCCTTAGTGAAAGCTGTTCTTTGTACAAGTTGATTGAACTGAAGCAAGTCAGACTTCTATGTCCTATTCTGTTCTGTTCTGTTCTGTTCTACTCTACTCTACTCTACTCTACTCTACTCTACTCTACTCTACTCTACTCTACTCTACTCTACTCTACTCTCTCCACTCTACTCTAATCCTTTTATATTCTATTCGAATCTATTCTACTCTATTCTACTCAACTCTACTTTAATCTTCAGTACTCTATTCTAATCTACTCTTTTCTACTTTCATATGCTCTATTCTGTTTGTTTTATTCGCTTAATGTAATATTATATTCCATTTTAGGCTAGTATGTTGTATTCTATTTTGTTCCCGAACAATATTCAATAAATACATGGCTCGATCAAGCGGCATTAATGAAATACATTCTAATAGTTTATAATTAAATTTTTACCATCTCTTAAATTTTTCTGGTTGGGTGATTTTAGCGTCCATATTTATTTATTTATTTACACTTTAAGCAACGAAATCTGTTAATCTGTTTCTTCCCTCAGATTATATGTTTATGTACCCATTACACAGAAAATAATTACTTTTCCTCACTGCGATTGGTCAGTATCAATGTTGCTCCATTCATTGCCTGATAATTTGTTGTAGAATGCTTCGACTCATCTGGTAAGCGTATATTTGGTTGGGCTTTCCTTGCAAATAATTCTCTCTCTACTAAGTTATAATAATTGTTTAAGTAAATGTAAGAAAGTTGTGACTTTACGAGGGCCTGTCATGCCGCCATGGCCCTCCTGATCACAATACACATCCATTTAAATAGCCAAAAATACTGAAGATCTTCATATAGCTACAGTGCAAAATGTAGGCCTACTGTGACCGTGGTGGAGCAGCTGTGGTAACTCGAAGTGTACGTTTTTTAATAGCGAAAGTAAGAGAGTGGGAAGCTATAGCAACAGGTTTAATTTATAAAACTCAACCAAATTCTCAGTAATTTCACACACCATTTAAATTCTTGTTTCTCTATTAGAAAACAGGAACAAAACTATCACGCAGTCTAACGATTGAGTATTACATATAATGCGATTCGTTTTTAAACATATATACGTAATATGATGGCAGGGCAGGCTGAGTTACATACCTTTACGTTGTAATATGCCATATGTGTTAGCCTTGGTATATTAACATCTGTTCTCTGTGAGTTTTGATACGTAAATGAGAACACTGGTGTATGTAGCTTACATGCTAACCTGCATTTGTAGTTCTCTATAGGCGATGTGCGGTAAAAGGTTTGAATACAAACATGGACATAGGAAGTAAAAGTCTCTTGATCTCTGTGACTGTAGTTGTATGTTATGAAACGCAGGAATAACACGTGCAGCGTTCTAAATCCGACACCAACACACAACATTGGCTCGTTGATGAAGCCGTGCAATCATCCTGGTGCCTCCGAGCCTTGTTGTACACATATTGTCCAGTGCAGCCGAGCGAAAACTTACGGAGCGTTTACAGTTAACAGTGTGTTACATACAGCTTTGTTCCGACGCTTAGATTTTCCTCTCTGTGATTTTGTTTTGCTACAGAATGTCGAGAGGTGGCCATGTCTGTCTTCGTGCCTGCACGTCAAAAGTTTTAATTCTTCCAGGAGACCTACAAAAGAAGTGTGCGATGTTATTCCATATATTAAAAAACGTTGGATGAAATATTGCACTGTGGTTATATACTAATGAATGCAGTGACCTAAATGTCTGATAAACGTTACTGTATTTAAGAATAAAGAAAACTGCAGTGATGAGAATTGAAACTGTCCTTTCATTTATAAAGTTTTGAAAAATCGAATAGTAGAATTAACTAGAGAAATTGCTCGTTTTAACTAGGGTAAACATTGGAACGGTCCGTAATTTATTATCATTCCAACCATTTATGACAGTCATAATTAAGTTTGTGGAAGACATTTGCGAGGTGTGGACAAATAAACCATCTAATTTTTATGAGGTGTTGGAAAGGAAGTCCCAGATTTAGTTAAGCTCAGTTGTGATGATGAATCCAGAATTTAACCAGGAAATCAGCCATACGATACTCCACTTCAAAACAACCAGTTTTAAAATTTTAAATTCATAGTTTAATAAATAATATTTTATTTATACCTTTTCACAACATTTAGTTTATATTGCTATTGTTTTTCTGTGGTACCGTCATATGGCAATACTTGTAATTAAATTTTATGAAATGCCTACCACTGTGTCGTTAAAGTAAAACTTTTTGTTTAAGTATTTACACATTTTTACTAGTTCTGGTAGCTTGTGTAAGGCTTCAGAATACCCTCGGCTATTTGCGAATGTTTCAATCTTTCATGTGGAAGATTTTCGATTTAAGTCTAACTTTAATGCACACGACCTTGTTGTTCCGTTTTCTGACATTTCAAAATCCAGCCCACTGAGAAGTAAGTATTTCAGGTGAATTATCTCCATACTAGAGGTTTATGCAAGTTTTACACATTAATAAAATATAGTATTTTATTTATTACTTACTTGTTTAAATATTTTTAAATTGCTTTAACTTGGGCTGAATTTATATGTGTACTTGTTTGTTATTTTCAGGTAAGCAGTCTCCAGAACCAAACTGTCTCTTCTACTGCATTAAGGTGAGACTACATTCTTGTATGCGTCACATAATTAATTACATTTAATTAAGAGTGTTATGTGGGGGCTGGTCACTGAGGCGTTGCAGGTTGCACTCGGCAGTTGCGCTTCAGAACTGTCGTTACTTCTTGCGGAAAGCGTGGCTTCGGGGCGGACCATTGTAGGGCTTCAATTCTTGAAACATAGAAACCTGCCATTAGACTATGTAAAATGTGTTACATTCATAATACGCATCTTGATATTCACTCTGCTTACTCTTAATTTGTTGTGAGATGCTTACGGGACGAATAGAATCCGTAATTGTGTTAACACTGAGTAATTACAAAGAAAAGTGTTATGTAAATGAATTAAGTTAATTGAGATTTTTATGGGAGGATGGTGACTCTAAAAGGCATGTAAAGGAAAACACTTTAAATGTAGTTCATTCGTGGATACAGTTAGACACATTCGTGTTTTGAGACAAAGGATTTAACTGTAATGCAATATTGTTAGCGATGGTTGTTACCGTATGAACTTAACCTGCTTCGGTTCCAGGTGTTGGTTCACTGATCATGTAGGTATCAAATGAACACATAGCAAGAAGCAGATAGCAGAACCAGAGATTATACTGGGCCCCAATAGTGCAAAGAGCCGATTGAATGCTCAGCGGGAATTTCACGAAATGGGAAAGTTCGAACTCGTGGCCATGTGACAAAGCCATGTGTAGCACACTGTGTTTTATATGTGAAAGCATGTACAGGTCTATGCCGAAGCAGTCTGGCGATTGGTTCAGTATGTCATATACTGCAAGTAACCGCATATTATGAAGGAAAATCGTACTGAATTTAGTGGGACAGTCAACTTGCGTTGTTAAACACAAATTCAAGGAAACTACGAGTCGCGGGACTCCACCTATCACTCTGTGCCTCAGAGAGTTAAGTAGGAAATAAGAGCAACCATGTCTCTTTTGATCATCACTACGAGACCTTTATGTTTAATTGGTATGTCGATGGAGGATAGTGTTTCTTGGGAATGTAGTAGTAACGCAAGTCTTTAAATTTTTGTGGAATGAAAATGTTCTTTATCGTGTTTAGAAAAACATGTATTAGGCGTATTCACAAAGGCATTTCTGAAAAATGACTATTTGCTTCGTCAAATCTATCCGTCCGTCCATCACCTCTGCCGCCGTCTTAAGGATTTGCTTGAGTTTTATGCCGGGGATTTTCGAACACATTTGTTGAAACATTCGCCTGTTGGCTAAAATCTGACAAGAACATCGCACGTACACTTTACATCAAGATATCTGTGACGATGTTTCGCCGTTTGTGTGGTACGTTCAGTAAATCCTGCAGAACCGGAATCCTAGAAAACAATTGGCGATCTAAACACAAAATTTTGCATCATATTACACGACATACTGTAGATCTGTCTAAGGTACAGAGGAAAAGTAATGTATGTTGTGTGTGTAACGTGGAAAGGAATATTTAGAATACTCGCATATTCCTTTCTATTTTTTTTAATGTTTACGAATTAAAAACCCACAGAAAACAACAGATCGAAGTATCTAATGTGTTAGGTTCTACGCACATTTCCCGACGCTTTTCTTATTGTATTTAGTCGTAAGAATAGTTCTGCCAACTGAAAAAAGAATTACTGTTTTTATTCTTTAGGCGTTTTTTTCAAATACCTCTATTAGACGAAGGCCGACATCTTCTAAACCATTTTCAATTTGCCATTTCTCAGCTACATTTGATAGGCTAATCTTCGATAGACTGACAGACAGGACCCTTAAGTAGCTGCCAAAAAGAAGGGCTGCTCTTATACGTAGTGCGTACTAATATTCTAACACACATATGTGTTAGGTACTGGCAGATTTCTTTTATTGTAAAGTGAACTGGTTTCTTCGGATATGTAATACAAAATCTAATTCGTGTCGATAGATTGTTGCTCGTGTTTCGTTGTTCAGTCGGGGTGTCGTTGGGTGTAAAAGAATTTAGGACGGCCTAGTGTAACATTTTGCACTCTGCTAGACACACAATTAATTGTTTTCATATAGAAACACCTGCAGTTATTTGGCATGGTTAATAGATTTTTAATTTATTCGTCTGAACCAAGGGTTATGTTATATAGCGTTTGGTCTCATTTCTTATAATGATCTTCTCTGATATTAGGTTTGGTAATGAAAGTACGAAAAAACGCTACTGAAAATATTTCAGTTTAAAATTTTGAAATTAATTCAGGCTTAATTGGTTGTATGTAATATGAGTATCGTTGTAGCTAGTGACTGTTCCATACTTTCTCCTATATTTCGCTGCTAGTTATAAACAATCCCGTGCAGCTGATGCAATATTTGTTACTCACGTGTCAGTGGGGTGTTGCAAAGTGTTTGTTGCACGAAGCACGGCATCATTTGTAATGGCTACGAAACAGAAATACGTAGGCTGTGTTAACTCACCCTTAACCAAAGCAGTTTTTACCTTCGTAATATAAAATAGAAATAATGAAAACAAATCGCTATTAGGCCAAACGCAACTATTAGAATCTCGTTTTTTTCCGAGGTTCTATTTTAACTTTCGGTGTTAATTAGGAACGAGGAACATCTAATTGCTTCCGGTACCTGCAGGTTATTAACGTATGCCGTATATAGTGTATATTTCTTCTTGTAAAGAGATGACGAGCAAGTGAAGGCGAAATTGTGTAATACAAGGGGGAATGATAACGACAACGAATTTTTCTTTACACTACAAATTCTCTGTGTCCTGAACAGCCCGGAAGTTAAAAATACTGCTGCAAAATTTTAGACGTCTGATTACAGTTTCTTCCAAAGTTGGTGTTTATCGTTCCTGCAAAGACGGGCTAAAAACCATTCCCTGCTGAAGCTCAACACTTATGAGTCTACCAATATCATGTTTTATCTTGAACATTAATTTAAAAGAGATTTTTACAACAACATACTGTTCTCTCATCTGGGTGTCCTTTCCACATTCTTCACTGCAAATTGATATTAGTTTCTTACCAAACGCGTGCACTTCTGAATGATATCATCGTGGCTTTATTTATGTAATTCAGCAGCACTTCTTTGTTTTATGTAAGGAAGATATCTATACGGTTCTTAAAACCTCGAACCTACAGAATCAAGTCTCATGCGATTTTTTGGTGTTTACCCACGAGATAAGCTGCCATCGGTACAGTTTTGGAACCCTCTTCGCCCCTTGCAGTAATTTTCTTGAGTCTTGAAATGACTGTTACTGTTTACCAGTTAAGTTTCAGTATATCTCGGGGGGAAGAGTTAGTAATGCAAAGGATTGCATGACGAGGAGCTACCTTGTTTCTACTCCTCAACAAATATTATTCGAGTGATGAAACCAAGGAGGTTGGTATGTGCGGAGCTTGTGGCACGTACGGGGGAGAAAAGTGCATGCAGTTCATTGGTTCGCAGGCGTGAAAGAGAGAGACCGTGCTTGGAAAGCAGTCGTAAATGGTAGGATAATGTAAAAAGGTTCCTTAATAAGGGTGAGGCTAGATTTTACTGACTTGGAACAGGGACAGGGACAGGCCGTCTTGATGGCTGTGACGAGCTCTCGGGTTTCATAAAATGCAGGGAATTTGTTGACTAGCTGAGAAATTTCGTGTTAGCTTCCCGACAAACATATCTCTATATGAAGTTGGTCGCATCAATTCGTTAGTTAGTTAAGGTAAGAAAGGTAATTTGAAGTATAAACAATTGCGATCGTAGGCTGCTGAATGTGCAGAATAAAATGTATCATTCTTCTTCAGTATTCCATACGTAAGGACTAATGTAATATAAGGAATGTGGGATATTCTGACCTCCAGTAGGCGGAAGATACTTTCTGTTTCCACCACGCAGGACAGAAACGCCTTGCGGGCAGATTGACCTGTCCTTCTTCTGAGAACTGGTTCGATAGCGAAGGTCTTTGTATCACGTTTCTGAGGACCATAAATCTTAAAAGGAACACCTCAGTGATGCGCAACGTCGTACGATGTCTTATACCGGAAAACCAATGAATGTCGAGGCGAGATGAAGTGTATTGGTGGCCAAGGATCAGATGACGTTCCCCGCATGTATCGAATTACCACACGGGTTGGTCGGCTTGAATTTCTGTAGAACGATCGTGGTAGGAAGAAGACAAGAATATGCAAACAGCTATCAAGGAAATATATTGATTCAGCTCATACTTGGTTGGAGACTTTTTTATTGAACATGTGCTCGCTACAGTAGTTAATTGACGACAGATGAGATGTAAGAATAATAAAATTCAATACTGTAATTACAGAAGAATAAAGGAAGTGCTATTATTCTATAGTTTTACTTTGAGAATTGAGTGAAACTACTCACAACGCTGAAGTGGGACTTTGAAATTTGCCGTCTGCAAGCTCGAAATGGTAATCGATGAAACACGGTGAACCTAACGTACTGCCATAAGTAACGTTGTCAACAAGAAAGGACGGTGTAGTACAGGGTGATCAAAAAGTCTAAGTGCACCTGATGATTACAATAAAATCGTCAGGTGCACAGAGACTTTTTGATCACTTTGTACAATCATTCAGTGTACAGTGATAATGTTGTATTAATTACTGGAAGGTTTAATATTGTTGGAGAAGGAATTTTAAATTCTGAAAGACCATACACTAGAATTTGGACAAAGAAGATATATTTTAGCTTTTTTCCATTACTGTATTCCGTAGCCGATCACAAGTAATACAAACATACCTCGAATTCCGGTCAGAGGGTAAAATCAATCCGTTACAGAAAGCGATACTAACCTCAGTCGGAAGCACTGCCATAACTTGGTATTACTCCGTTTGGTTCGCACGTATGGGGACGCAAGCCGTTACATACTTTCCATCACACAGCACATGTTTTGTCGAATAATTTTCTGTTTTGCTCTTATGTCTCTGTTCACTCAGTACTTCTGCTTTAAGTTGTTATCCGACCGTACATTCTGAAGGACTGTAGAAGATCTGAGAAAATAACCGGTAGGAGAGGAGGAGCTTACGAACTGCATTTGTAATAACAATCAATTTACGTTTTAATATATTGTCTGGGAGACGTGCTTTTGTATACCACTCAAAATATGTAGAGGGCTTTCGGATAATAAAGAAAGTATGAAAGGGTCATAACATTGTATCATGTGAGATCTGACTGCAGTTACTGTATGTGTTTACAGAAGCCGAAATCCACTTTGAAGCCTTCGTTAAAACCGAAACAATGATAAAATGATATTTGAGGTTCTTGCGGTTCTGAGTAGATAGATTAGGGTCGTTTGGGACGTGAGTCCTACACACTGGTAGACAGACCACCAAAGTTTCGGAGAAACCTGTGGCTCGTGTTTTGAGTTTAGGAGAGCTCTGTACTCTGTAGGTGGCTCTAGTTTATTCTTCCGAATTGCTGGCGACTCTCTACCTCGCCAGGTGATTTTAATCTTAATAATTGTCGACATTTTTAAAAGTATCTAGGAAATGAAATATATCAGGAAAAATTAAGGTTTAATGTTCTGAAAGAAATATCTGTTCGGTAAATAAAGTAGCCTCTTACGAAGAACTAATAAGAGGGTTTGTAGTCAGTGCCACAACTGTATATTTTGACGTTTTGCTGACCGTGTGTCTCAGTATATTTATCTCAGTAGTTAACCAACTTTATGCACAAACTTTTTGTTTTAAAATAAGTTTATTTCATGCCTCTACATGTTTCGAGCACGTGTGCTCATCATTAGGAGGTCAAAATTGCATTACACAGTCTCTGGTATCGTCACACCCTTAGGTGGCCGTCTCGTGCACGAGACGGCCACCTGTAGGTCTGGCTGCGTAATGCAATTTTGACCTCCTGATGCTCTTGTGCTCGAAACATGTAGAGGTATGAAATAAACTTATTGTAAAACAAAAAAA
>Ga0123357_10005622_pt1 | contig 15080 bp, 7 predicted proteins | sample TergutEmb28metaG_FD_89873 | JGI IMG/M metagenome (GOLD analysis project Ga0123357, IMG submission 89873) | Embiratermes neotenicus P4 segment gut microbial communities from Petit-Saut dam, French Guiana - Emb289 P4 | ecosystem: Host-associated > Arthropoda: Insects > Digestive system > Gut ...
CAGAATGATGATGAGATCTCAACATCACCACGCGGTTTAGGCATATTATATATAACTCTTTTAGCAGAAAATTATCAGAACCTGAAGATGGCCGCTATAGGCCGAAACATGTAGTTTTTCCTTACTAATAAACACCATCATTTAACAATATTTTATAGTTGTGTTTTTTGACTGAATTCACCTCACCATATAGTTTAAACGCACAACGGGGATGGCACACCTTAGCACTTTTTGTATTGTTTAAACAAAAAAGTACAAATAGTTAATGGTGATTAAATGAAGGAAGTACAGTATGGAATTTCTTCCATAGCAGACGTAATTTTGATACCGCCATGACGCCGGTTGGTGGAATTAGGCAGTGACATTTCCAGCTCACCAACGTAATAGCTGCAAGCCCTGACTCAGTCATAAAACAGCAGTTTCTGAAAACAAAGCTCAGTGGTTGAAAGTGCGGTGCGGATTAAGACTGGTTAGGTCCGTTTTGCTGGCAAATTTAAGCCCAGAATTTTGAATCAGTCTAATGGAGCTTATGCACACTATCCTTATACTAGAAATTAAGCGAAAAAATGAGTTTTTATGTACAGATGGGGTGGGTGAGGTTTACTTGGGAAGATAGCTGGGGCTTTTCTCTGCTCGTAGTAGAGCAGGAATGAGGGGCGGAACAGGGCGGGGTGCGACAGCAGTTGACGGTACTTAGTCGGAGGGCGGAGAGGGTTATCTCTGTTCTTATTCTTCTCCTTCTTGTCATGATGCTGGGCGTCTCGATAGTGAAGTACACCCACCACAAAATGCAAAGACATAAGAGAGTAAGTAGCTGACATCATGGTATGTAAGAAGTAATGTTAAGCACTAGGTACACACTGGTTAGCAGTTTATCGACTACGTTCATCACACTACGGGTTTGGTATTTGATTTCTGTTTGGGTAACGACAGAGATCAGAGGTTTTTGAGAATGGCTTGTGGAGGTGCTACTTCTCGTCTTCTTGAAGTATATTACTTAACACTTTGTTAGATGCTAAGATGGTGCAACATCGGTAATGAAAGAATGTACAAACGAAACATGGGTGGTATGATACAGACAGGGCAAGGACGAAGCACTAGGAGAAAAAAAATGTGTCAAATTGCCACTTCGTCTACCACAAATTCCACGACTGGCCTGAAATTGAAGCCGGACCTACGCGGCGAAGGGCCAGCGCATAATTGCCTGGGTCATGGCATGGTTTGTATGGTTATGACTTGCAATACTTTCCTGGCTCAAAAAAAAAAAACGCAATGAGTATATTTTTAAAAAGTTTTCGTGATAATATTATTTTAGATAGGACAATAGAAAAACAGTACCAAATGAGAAACACATTTTGTACACTTCGTCTCAGTAAGCCTATTAACATTACTAATGTGAGAAGAGGAAGAAGATTAAGGTGAGCAGGTACAGGAGAATGATGAAGTCTATACCAAAAGGCACGATAGTGGGCAGCACCCCTACTTATTTTTCGAGATGTCTCAGGTTCAAATATCGGTCCGGAGATAAACTAAATAAAGTAAGGTTTTTATAACTTTATCGTTGCACCGTGCATTCTGAAGATTATTTAATTTATACGCACCAACTAATGCACTTAGATATAATATTAAACAAGTTTAAAATTTGCATTAAAACGCTCCTAGATGTTTCGATCGTACGATCATCCTCAGGGAGCACATATTTTTCCTTGCTAAAGTTATATATTAAAATAATCAGTGATGCACTTCGTTATTTAAACTTGGTGATGTGGCAGCATGGCGTGTGTCTGTATGTGTGTCGTACACTGTGCACAGTGTACGACACACATACAGACACACGACATGCTGCCACATCACCAAGTTTAAATAACGAAGTGCATCACTGATTATTTTAATATATAACTTTAGCAAGGAAAAATATGTGCTCCCTGAGGATGATCGTGTGATCGAAACATGTAGGAGAGTTTTAAGTATTTTAATGCAAATTTTAAACTTCTATAATATTATATATATATATATATATATATATAAGAGCACTAGTTGGTGTGTGTAAATTAAATAAGGTTTTTATAGTTTTCCTCAGCCCTTTCACATTCGTTCTGGTATAGTGGGTTAACTTGGCCCACGACCGCTTAATTCAGCGTCTGTCCAGGTTATCATTCACTAATCAGTATCATTTCATACTAAATATTCTGAGTTATTGAAAGCGTCCTTAAACAAAACAAAATATACGTAAAGAACCCAATGATGACAATCGTAGTACTTTGTACTGTGAGATTCAATTTATAAACGTAAAATGGAACATAATGTGCATAAATAAAGATATATAAAAGGCGAAGATAATTAAATGCAATAGAAACATGTAGGAACACACAGCACAATTAAACGCAAAATATCTGCGCAAAATTTTCGAATCGAAACCTTAGAGAAAGGAATAACACGGAAGACCTAGACGTTAATGGGGAAAATATTAAAATGGATGTTTGGAGAACAAGTTGTCATGATATTAACTGACTCGAGAAGGCACAAAAAGAAGGTCCATTCATAAAGGCCAAAAGCACTATTCCTTGGGCTTGGGCATTCAGGGACTTAGTGAGGTAAAATTATCCTTCTTCACAACATCAAGGCGTATGGGGGAGTGGAATTATAGCTCCACCCAGCACCAACCTCGCCACTAGATGGACGCATATAAATGCTGACGCATCTCTCAATCTCTCCCACCACTAAAGTGAGAGGAATGGTTAGCTTCACCATCCGGCCGCTTAACACTCAGGGAGAAAGCCCTCTGTATACATTAAGGAGGAAGCTAGGTGGGCCAGACAGCCGGTATCGATGATGTGGAGAAAGTACATATCTCTTGCCCCTGGCGAGAAACGAAAAATATTATTCGGTCGTCCACGTCACTATACCGATTACAACGGTTCTGGCTTGCAAAAGGACGTGAAATTGATGCGTATATGTAGCACATCGATGCAGTTTTATGCCGCTTCTTCGAACAGTCTGCGCTCAATCAACCTACCCCTATACGTTTCATCCGCTGGCCGTCAATATTTCAAGGAAATGTCTCCTGTGACTTTCAAGGTAAACATCCTGAAGTGTCTCTGATACAAAGGATAAGACTGAGATTATAGCTGTAGACTGAAATTGGCCAAAGGCAAACTACACTGACCCACGATAATTTTTGTGGAGTCAAAACTCACGAAACGGGAAACTTCGAGACACCCCAGCAAGAACCTCAAATTTCATTCAACTGATCTAAATTTCGGCGAATCGTCTGCTTATAAGAGCCGGCTAGATTATGCATACAAATAACGCAATTTACTAAGTCCTGCTTCTAGGAAGCTGGTGCACAAAACCACGGCACAAACTGCGTAACTAATTAACATTGTAAAAGTGAACGCAGCAGCAATACGGACAAACCTTTCAAAGAGGGAAGAAAAGCAATATTTTTCGAATAATACTGCGGCCCCATGAGTATAAACGAAACCCGATATGAAGTTACCTCTAGGAAACGAAAACTGCTTAAGTCTGAAATATAAGTATTTACTTATTCCATGGAGCAGAGTCCTTAACAGAATTTCAGCTGGTCAAGAAATTCCCCGCATTTTATGGAATCCGAAGTTTCATTACCGCATTCACAAGTGTTCGCCACCTGTCCCTGTCCTGAGCCAACTCGATCGAGTTCATACCCCCACCTCCAACTTCCTAAAGATCTTAATATTATCCTCACATCTACGCCTGGGTCTCCCAAGTGGTCTCTTTCCCTCAGGTTTCCCCATAAAAACCCAATATACGTCTTTTCTCTCCCCCATACGCGCTACATGTCCTGCCCATCTAATTCTTCTCGATTTTATCACCCGAACAATAATGGGTCAGGAGTACAGATCATTAAGCTTCTCACTGTGTAGTTTTCTCCACTCCTCCGTCACCTTATCTCTCTTAGGACCAAATATTCTCCTCAACACCCCACTCTCAAACACCCTCAGCCTACGTTCCTCCCTCAATGTGAGCGACTATGTTTCGCACCCACACAAAATAACAGGTAAACTTATAGTTCTGTATATCTTAATCGTGAAATTTTTGGATATCAAGCAATATAAGTACAGGAAAAATAATTTAGTGTAGAGGATTTGCTTCACATTATGTTTTGTTCATGTGTATGTTTTTTCATTGCCACAACGAAATTTACCTGTGACTAACGCGAAAGACGTCAATAAAATGGGGTCTATACACACACATTTTCGCAATAACCTAAAGGGACTTTTTTTTTTTATTTCAAAGCTGTCCTCTCCACCTGAAGGGAAACGAAAATGAAAGTTAAGTTCTATATTTTGTACAGCAACAAATCAGTGCTACAGGAATGTTCTTGATAAACTGTTATTAGAACAGTCGGTACAGAAATTTGGTGGTTTGACAGGAACTGGAGAAGTCAGCATGTTTGCAAAACCCCGCCACTGAAACCTGTGTAGAGGTAAATAATCCGGCTCAAACCGACATATTCTATTTCTCTTGTGCATGTTTTTCACTATTTTCATCATCCATTCTCTACCTAGGTTGACCCTCATCTCTTCTCGTTGCGTTTTTCCAATAAAGAATTAACTCCATGCGATCCAAGTTTTCTACCCATCCAATATTTCCTTTTGTCACATTAAAAATTTCATATGACGAGTAAAAAGTTTTAAGTATCTCACCTATTAATTCTCAAAATTTTTGTCCCTTTATTCCTCTGATGCCCAAATTTTTCTTGAGTACCCATGAAATATATTCCTCTTCCCATGTGGGAGGCTAACTGTTGTGTTCATTTCAAATTTCAACTAAAGTTTTAATTTCATAAGGGATATCCCGCTGTGTTATGCCCTAAAAAAAGTCCTGACCGGTGGTTGTATCCAAATCATCATCAATATCGACTTTTTAAATAGTTTTATATAAATTCTACGTTATAGAAGTTTTACATATAATGCAATGTAATAGCCATTGTAAGTCATATAACGAATACAACTGCACCATATAATACCTTATTCTAAAAGTTTTTGTACTGTCAGCCTGCAGATGGTCTTTTTGGGCTGAAACACGTAGTCATACTTAAGTAAAACTTGGCTGTATTGGACGGAACTATAACGGATTGTTTTTAAAGTTTTATATTTGCAAGAATTTCTTTCTTTATTTATTTATTTTTTGATTAGAAAGAAAATATTTTCTGAACTGAATTTATTTATTACTTAGTAAGTAATACACTAAACGAATTTACCTCCATAGGTTCTCATATGAATGTTAACGAAGTAAGGATATTCATTTACATGAAATTTGCATATTGATCTGATATAAAATGTATCACCCTTACATAGGCTCGTCTAGAGTTTTCAGAATTATTATGTTGGGTAATGAATATGCATGTATAAAATAAAGCCATGCATATTAATCTTCAAATGACTTCATGTTGATGTTAATTTTTTGAAAACACAAATTTTTTATTTCAGTCAAACTTTATCCTCTTCTTCATTCACCTTTCTAAACTTCAACTACTGCAATGTAGACCCAGTTTCATTCGATATTAATTATAACCAGAGTTGACTGTAAGTAAACATTTTCTACACATACAGGAGCAAAGAAAGGCCTGAACTTTGTAGGTTAGCTAAGAGGTAACATTCAAATTACTCTGTCACTTACCCTACAGGGCTAGCATACCGCACGTGAAATTTTCCGTGTAAGATAAAGTATTTCTTGAGACTTGAAATATGAGAGGGTCTACGGCTCACAAATAATCTATTACGAACCTTCGAATAAAAATTATTGATATTTTCAAGCACTATGTTTCATATACCACCTATTTGAAAATTTCAGAAACAATTATATTCCACGGCAGGTTTAGTCTATCTAAGAATACTGCAGGACTTTCAGAATAAATAGCTTTCATTTCTGTAACCATTAATTCACCTCTAGCCTTTGTAAAGGAGAAATACCGTAGAGGTTACCTTCTTCTTGAATACGACGCCGTGCAGATTGTTATGTGTCGAGTTTACCGCAGAGACGAAGGCAGTAGGTTCCTGCGGAAAAAAAAAAAACCCGTACCCATTTACCAAGCTAAATTTAACACCCCACAAAACTGTAACCCATAGTTCCCGTTGTTAAATTAACGAGATGTAATTATTGTATATGAGGAAGCAACTGGATTTTAAAGTATTAATAAGCGTAGATTAACTACGTGCTTTAGAAGCTCATACATATTGATTGTTGTTGTTTGTTTATGTTCTATTTAATTATGAAACTGTACCTTGGAATTGCGCGTAAATATAGAGAAAGGGAACAGAAAACATGCAGAAGGTGACCATGACCTAAATGACTGAAGGTTATTAAACCAGTAACCGTCTGGAGTTACGAAGGAAAACCACAAACAAATTAATTCCATATAGCAGACCTCTATGCTCAGAATTGAACCTGGGATCGTACAAACACTTAGCAGGGTTAAGGAATCGAAGATGACGATGGACTGGTCGTTTTAATGGTGCGCTTTTGATTTCTTCCAAATCAAAACAAACTTAGAAAATAATTTGTCTATAATTTTATTCGCAAAACTAAATTTCTTGAACCGAAACTCTTTTATATGAGAATAACTGAGTAACAAGACATTAAAGCTGGGACCAAATAAACTTTTCGAAAATTTTATTAATTTTACAGTCATTAGATTTCGGCAAAACAAGATGTGCTTTGTAAAACGGTTAAAAAGGTAAAGCAATCTCGTTACAGGGGTGGAGTGGCCCATAGGGTTCCAGGAAGTTAAGGTTCCCAAATTTCATGACAACGGCACAGGATGGTGGTAAGGTTGTCAGCCTTACACACCGGCCGCTTTTACGCCCAGGCAATGCTCCCGGTACTCATTTCTGTTAGAGGCTGAGTCGACCCCAGGGCCATAGTGCGATCGGAAGGATTTTACGTCAATGAAAAATTCCAATGACACCAGCTGGGATCGAACCAGAGACCTTCCGATTTGTAGCACAGCACCATAATTTGTAAAACTGTTACTAGTGTTTTATCTAAGTTACAATGACTACACACGCCAAAAATATTTTGCAGTCGCGATGTTGCCATTGTATATGTTCTTGAAGAATTTTCCAAGATGAATAATTTTCAAAGGCAGATATGTATATCTCCGTACGAGTCCTTGCATCTCCTTGATAATTAAGCCACTGCTTCTTATGTACTGATATGTCGATTTGCATGCTCTCATGGGATTAATAATATCAAAATAAAAATAGAGATACTTGTAATGTATTAATATTTATAAAAACTGCCTGGAAGATTGGTTAGATTATATATATATATATATATATTGGTGTGTGTATGTGTGCGTGCGTGCGTTCTGTCCACCTTCAAAAGTATTTCACCTGAATCCATATTAATGACATCTCTAATTATTTCCACGTTTTGCCAAAGCTCTCTTTCTGAACGTTTGTCCAACATAAGAGTGTATCCACTTCTGGAACACCCTATTCTATCGCACAAACAACATTCGTCCCACAATATAAATATCTAATCAGCTAAGAGTGCGGCACAAACGAACAGGTTCGCAATACGGTGATCACCATTTTGGCATATTTATTATGCAGGCAGGTAAATCGAAACGCCTTGCACAAAGCATATCTTACTTCTATTTATTATGCTCGTGAGATTTGTCTTATTTAACGACTCTGTTTCAAACATATAAGTCACATCTGTAGGCTTGTTGGCTAAAAATCGTCTACGGAGAAAATCACGAAAGTCCTACCTATGACAGTTGGTAACCAGGCCGAATTTGCAGTCGGATAGCTCGAAAAAGCGTGTGCAGAATTGAAGATGAAAGAATAGAATGACTGATTTATACTTAGTGAACACCAAAGGATTATTAGAGACAGTAAGTTAATGTTAACCTACCTCGTTATAGAAATCAGAATCGTTGGTGAAGTGCGTTAAGTTTACGTTAAAACTTCAGACCATGAACTAGAATTACTTTTCTAACCCCAATCCCCCGGCTCTAGGCTTATGCTGGACGCTATTTTGGCACATCAGAGCATTGTCAATACTATAAACACTTCAATGGCTTTCCCACGCAATGGCACTTCAAACACATCTGCATTAGAAAAAGTCTATACTCTCACACTGATGATTAAATCTATATTAATAGAGACGTCTGTCTTTAACCAGTTTTAACTACTTACACCTAACAAGATATAAAGCACAAAAATCTTAGAAAAACTAGGCTTTTTTTATGTGCCTTACCTGATTCAGTCACATGTCTGCTTACACCCACTTAACAATGTACACTAGTTAACAACAAACATAAAATTCTTCCAGCACCGACAGTAAAAAGCGACTGCACATAAGCAATAAGCAATAACCACAGTACTCTAATGCAAAGGAGAAAGACAAGAATAACGAAGGCCTACTGCACCACAGGGAAAGGCATATGTGATTCACTGCATGGAAATAAACAATTGAAGTACAGTGTTCGCTACAAGTATTGTTGCAGCAACGCCTCGGTAGAATAGGCCTCGTTAAAATGTTCCGTTTATGAAGCTCTTCTGAGAGTTCTAACAAGCAATCGAACTGGGAACACGCGGGTACCCATACCTGTCACGTGCGGAGTTATGGGGAGCTGCGCATGACCGATCAGAAATAATGCTAAGCGGTCTGAACCAAGGATTGAAAGAAACTACAACAGCAGGGAGAAAGTGGGCAGGATCGAGCGCCATATTCTTCAGCATCCACAGGACTAATTCGTTTGGCCTGGATAAATCTATACTCCTTTAGCTGAAACATAACATGTTAAAGTTGCGACTTGCTCGTGTTTTACTAGACAGCTTTATAAACATTTAGAATTATTTATACGAATAATGTCTGAAGGGTCTATAATGGAGCTAGGGAAAAATTCAAAGTGACATGACACGGCTACAGCTTATCTTTTGCAGCAGCCTGTAACTGACTCCAATGAGCAGAGTTCTACTTGAGAAGCTAATAGGTCCTCAGCTGGTCAAGAAATTCATCGCTTTGTATGAAACACGAACGTTCATTACCGCATTCACAAACGCCCGCCATCTGTTCCTATCCTGAAAGATCAATCTAATCACTGTTTGCAATGTCCCTGTAGCAAAGGATCAGTCCGAGACCTTGGGAATGTTTCGTAACATCGTAAGTTGTTACGGTGAGGAGTCTTTAGCACCTCGCCCAATGCCCCTAGTTGGAGGACCACCCTTGTCGGCTATCGGAGACCATTTATGTAACATAGCTGCTTCCACCCACCATATCTAGAGGCTGTTTATCCATCCGCAACCTCAGGAGGCGCCACGTTATGAAGACAATGACCCTCTTGCCACGGAATATAATATGCACAATCCTACACATTTTGACTCAAAACCTGGATCTTCTACGCATTAAGAATATTAAAATTATAACTGAATTGCACTCTATTTAATCAGTATTACCTCGTGCTATAATATAATTTAAATTTGTAAGTTTCAAGACTACACACTTAACATTAAAAAATGTGTTTCCACATACTTTGGCTATTCGTTAATCTTCACAGACACTACATGACTTAGCAGTTTTAAAGACATTAAACAACTGAAATAACATTTAGAAAGTCGCCGAATTTTTTTCTTGTGGAAAGGAAAGCATATTGAGAAGCAGCTGGCGGAAGAATACCGCTGGGCAATATCACAGGCGGCGGGGCGTTCATACTGCGGCCGATCAGGTTCCAGTGTGTTGGAGTTTGTATTGCAGCTGGAGTCCTTTGGATAAATGTACATAATTCAACACGTGTGTACTCAGTTCCGACTTACATGAATTCGACTTCAGTACCTTCCGGAACGTAACAGTCGTGTAAGCCGAGAAGTGTTTTAAATAGCCTACGTACCAAAATGCAGGTGGAAATATCGAATTCGAGGGAGATGGTGATAATACTGTCATGGAAGTCGGCATACTTTACAAATTAACAAAAATGCCCGCCCCTTTCACAGTAGAAACACTGAACAAAAAACTCGCCTTCTTGCTAGATGCTGGAAATAACAGCCATGTCCTCTAGGCTCACTTTTACTTAAGCTGTAGAAAATTTTCTTAAATTTCATAGACTTATATTTGTAATAAATTATATACGTAGACTAAGACTGATACGGGAATTGAATAGTAGACATATAATTTAGTAGTCTATGTTGCGTGTTTTGCATGTTAAGGCAATTTTATTTCGTGCATAATTCACAAAATTAATAGGAAAGCTGGCTTCATACTTGTCTGGTATTGTAGGAGCTTCACAACCTACATTTTCCATAAACACATCTGTAAATGGGTACCAGCAACCAACTCCAAACATAACCCATAGACGAGAAAACTGTCAGCACTGTATGTCGTACAATGTATGTAAATTAAAGACTTTATCTACAAACACACTGAAGGTTAACTGGGGTCTTACATATAACGAAAAGTTGTGCTTAGTTAATCATCACGCCTTCAGTACATATGGAGGGATGGATAGATAGCCCCACGCATTCTTAACCTCGGTATTGGATTGAAGGCAGGGGTCTTCTTCACTCTCCCGTCACTTTACTACGGTATACATTGGATTCAGAGCTTGGTGGTCTCCACAGCCGATCTGGACAAGATGGAGAAAAGGAAAATCCGTACCTCCATACCCTCGGTCGGCAGGCCTCATTATAGTCAGTGTACCGACTCAGCTACGCCGGCCCAGACGAGGGCTTAATTAATGTGGTGCAAGAAAGGAAGTGGCAGTCCAGTCACAGCAGTGTCTCCTTCTTCCATACATCTACGTAATTTACCAGCACTGAACCCCTCTAACTTATTCCGCACTGTTCCATCAATAATTATGCATCAGAGAGCAAAGGATGAAACATTACAAGCACGCATTTCAACAATACATATAAAATGTGAATAAACTGTAAAACACGCAATCATTGAGGGTTCTCATACCGCACGTTTTCTGAGGATAAGAATACATTTTTTGTCTTACTATACCCACTTGTTTGCCAGACTAAGAGGATACAGCCTTATGGTGGGGACAAGTCAACAATCTTGTAAGGACTTACCAGCATCGTTGCCACACAGTAAACAATTCAGCCTCAAGTGGACAGCAGCAAACTGCATAAGGGTACTGGACTCAAAGTTACACATTCACTCTACTGAAAATGAATGAAATGAGTTAACATCAAAATATCAGATAAGAATGAATTTTAAAAAGTAATATAATTTACAGTAATTTCTCTTCTGGTTGTAGGCATTCAGAACACATTAATCCTTTCAAGCAAGACTTTTTGCTGTTTCTCCACACTGCCCCACTACACTCAACTCTGGATAAAAAATCCATAAATTATTCAAGAGAAGATGTAGGATTTTACGGTAGATTTATGTTAGCAAAATGAGGTAGCAGAAAAATGTAAAATATGTATATCTATGTAAGAAATCTGCAGTCTGCAAAAACTGGTGTTACATTGACAAGTACTCATATAGATATCAAAAAAGAACTCAGTAAACTCAATAGCCTTAAACTCGAACTGGGTGCTGGCATTCTACATGAAAGGATTAATGGCAGTGAATTTAGTATAACAGACTGTGATGAGAACATGCAATATTGTGATAAAAGGAAAGGCACACAAGTATCTTTGCTCTGGACAGTATTTGAAACTGTTACCCTTGTGTACACTTCCAAAGACCAGATGCAATTTAAACAATGCAACCACTGGAATCTGCTCTTCTGGAATTTGCAGAACTAGATGTAAGAATGAAAACATGATTTATCATTTGGTTGCCTCCAAGGAAAGTCTTGTATCTTCTAGGTAAATTATCTGAAATAACATAATGGACTGTGTAATGGTAAAACTTGTGGATTAGAACAGTAAATTATCAGGCTATTATAACGAAATGTGAAATAAATGAGAAAGTGAGGTATGATGGGTTTCAGGTCTGCTGCTACATCTACAAATTATAAAGGCAAATCCAAGTTTTCAGTGAAACAAAGATGATGATAATTTCAACATCATTTAAATAAACAGAATATAAATAATAATCCTGTGGTGTACATTAAATAACACATCCTTATACAGACTGGTATGCTTTAATTAATATATTTTCATAATATTGTTCTTATTTTACATTATAATTACAGTATAATATATTTTTACCATTTTTTATGATTAACAACCTTTTCTCAAAATCTCTTATGGGGCAACACTATGAGCAATTGGATGATGAAACCTGAAAGACAGTATCATTACAGATATATGTACCATGCAATCAGAATTGCGAATATTTGAACCTACAAACATCTACAGCAGAAGTAGCCTAATAATAATTAAAGAAGCATTATAGTCTGATTATTCATAAGATAATGGCCATGTGATATTCTTGTTATGAGACTGGTTTATGTATTAACACACATTCCAGAATAAAGTTGATTTGAAGAGTCAAGTTTCACTTTGCAGTTATTTGAATTTCTTGTTATTACGTAATGGAGAATTAAACAGAACTCAAATAACAGGCATTTTTCTTTACGTGTTTTATTCTTTTTTTTTTTTTTAATGAATAGTATATGTATTAAGTACGCATATAATATAGACATTATGTAAGTATCTCACCAACGGAGGTTCATTCATTTCCTGGTTGGTATTTATGTTTCATCTAGCATGTAACAAGTCTACATTTCTGTGTTTAGTGTTTAATAATTTTAATATCATCTACATGAATAACAATGACAAAGAGAGTGTGTGGTCATTCATGGTGACCCATTATCATCATTAACTTACAGTAATATTACAGACAGCTGATGTAAGGCATCAGCAGCCTCAGCACCATGAACGTTTAAAATGAAGATTATTAGATTGTCACAGAGAAACAGGTTAAGTTGATTCTGGGACTTCATACGTCTTCCAGTACAATCTGTACTGACAAATGATTTATGTTTCACAAGCACTAAATTTGTTATACTACATAACAGTGAAATTTAACATATTTTTAGCTGTGGTATCTACTGAAAATATTTTCACTGAGAAAAACACATTGTGAAAATCTATTTTAATTATAAGACAGAAAGAAAAGGCATGGTTTAAATAAAATGATGTGCATTTAAAATTGAATTTGGAAAAGTTAAAATAAATGTGCTTGTAACTAGACAGCAATAAATAATACAAATATTTAGAAACTTTAATTCAAATATGGTAGTAGTAAACTGTGCACATAATTTTGATTCGTAAAGAATTCTGACTGTAGCAAAGCACAGGTTATTAGACACTAACTTTTCACCATCAAAATCCAAGTTAATCTGATGACAGGCCATGCTGTCTTTGTTGTAAACAAAATGATACTGAGGCCAGATTTTCTCAGGGTATTATATCCCCTTCCCTCTAACTATTCTTTCATTAGTGCTTTGATACCCATCATACCTGTGCAGTGTACAACAGATTGAATTGGTCATCAAATTTTTATAGCCTCATTTTGCATTTGGAGCTTCACATCTGCCCCTTTGTTTGTCTCTACTCAAAATACAGAAATTAACGCATGGTCAACTACATTTATATGAAAAAATAAATAAATATTTTATTTGCTGCAATTCTAATGCACCTGTAAAAAACTTATAATTTTGTGTCTAAGGCATAAGAGTGTCTTCAGGACATATCCTTCATGATGAAGACAACAAACAGGTTACATGATTCTGTAACAAATAATTTCAATAATATTAAAAGAAAGGTTGAAATAAAAGTGAAAGTCAAACAAAAATCTTGTACTCAAATTGCACGGATCTCTAATGGTAACTAGATGTTCTCATAGGCAGTTAATACAGGATTCTTATACAGATCCTTCTGGATAGTTTTTATAAATGTTTTGGTATATGAGCAGGTAATAAAACTGATATGTTCCCATACTGTATTTCTGCCTCATAAAATAATGTTTAGTTCCTACTTAACCATTGTGAATTGAATCAAAATAGTTCACATACATTTGTGTTTTTGTTTAAAGTTGTTCCTTCACATATTTCCCAACCAAACTTGTGTGCGTGTTTCTTGTTCACCCTCGCAGATTATGTGTCCTGCCCATATCCAAATCCTCAATTTGAACATTATAATGGCACTCTATATATAGTGAAAAATATAAAGCTCCTTATTAATTTATAACATTTTTCTGTAAAGTATGATTTAATACAATCTTCCATCTCCATCATGAGTAACTGTTATTATCTCAGAAGTTTTTCTAAAAAGTATCTTGTGCATGCTCCTTATTTCCCAGTCCCCCTTGGCCTGCTAAAAATGTTGAAGGCAAGGCTTCTCAAACTATTTAATTTAAATGCTGTAGATGGATCAGGAATAACAAGAAAGAGGTACAAATTATGAAGGTTCTCACAAAGGAATTTCCTTCATCTTCATATCATTTCCTTTCCTTTCAGTCTGCAAATATTTTGAAATATTTGTAAACACCTTTAAATTAAAATAAATAGAAGTCTTCATGCATGATCAGCTGCAGCAGAATGGAGCAAAAATTAAAAGTTTCAAAATAACATCATTAAAGCAAACCAAATGTGTAAACTGAGGTTGGTATACCCCAAACCTTATATTTATTTCTCCAACATCTTCTGGCCCACCTGGGTTATCAATTAGGAGTGTAATACAAAATTACAAGTGGTAGAATGGACAGTTTACTAATGTGATATTGTATGTATGACATACAAATTAATTAAGCACAAAATTACAAGGTAATTATTAAAAACATGGAGTTATGTGCTCACACTGTGTTAGAATCATATAAAAGGCTGTTTTAAAAGTGCTGATTTTAGAGCAGATCATCGTCACTGAATATATGTCTTGGTCAAGTAACAACAAAATATTAGCCCTAGACCAACTAAGTAGCTGAATAAAGAGAGACCTACTTGATGTCACTTGCTTTATTCTTTCATTATTTAATGCTCGACATGTTTCAGATGTTAATACTTTCATCCTCAGGAGCTTGCAACTTATTTGTTGAGTTATTTCATGGGTTGTATTGCTCTGGTTCGATGTGTGTTGGTGTTACGTTGTGGTTTGGCTGGGGTGGTGTGGTATCCGTATGCAGGCTGA
>Ga0123357_10005623_pt1 | contig 15080 bp, 11 predicted proteins | sample TergutEmb28metaG_FD_89873 | JGI IMG/M metagenome (GOLD analysis project Ga0123357, IMG submission 89873) | Embiratermes neotenicus P4 segment gut microbial communities from Petit-Saut dam, French Guiana - Emb289 P4 | ecosystem: Host-associated > Arthropoda: Insects > Digestive system > Gut ...
AATCGCACCGCCTCCCGCTTGAATTCGAGCGTGTAGCTCGCTCTTGCATTCTTCATCATTGAGCTTCTCCTTGCTTGTATTAAAACACTTCAGCAAGGGATACGTTTTACGGGGGCAAGGTCAAGTCAAGATTGCGATGGGTTTCGCTTCGCTCACCCCTTCCTGCAAACTGCGCTGCGCGCAGGATGACACACTGGAAGCTTTCCGTACGCAGAACCCGATGTCATGCGCGCAAGCGCCCCTGGTTCCTGCTCTGGCCGGCAAACAATTCGTCCAGGATTTCCCTGCCCCTGCCGGTGACGAACCAGTGCAGGACGTTTTCCGCGTCGATCCGTGCTTCGATCAGGCCCAGATTTTTCAGCATCGTCAGCCGTGTGCTCAAGAGGTCGCGGTTGAGTCCGGTTTTTTCGGTGAGCGCGGAAAGATTGCCGTACACCGCAGCTTCCGCCGCGATGACATACATGATCTCGACATCATTGTAGGAGAGAAGCTCAATGGCCGCCTGCGCTTCCGGAGAAAGCCTTTTCTCCGGACCCGGCGCTTCTCTCTCCTCTGCATCGGAAACGGAAAGCTCGATGTCGGCAAGCAGCATCTCTACCAGGGGTTCGGGAAGCCGCTCATCGGAGGCGCTTTCCTGCAGCCCGGGCGAGGGTTCGATGCGCATTTCCACGACCGGCAGGGGGCGCGGCTCCGTCACATTTGCGGGAACCTGGAATTCCGGCGTTGTTTGCACATGTTCGGTGCGAGGTTTCGCTTCCTGCGCCGGCCTCGTTTCCCGCCGCTCGCCGATAGCCGGAGAAATCGAGGGCTCCAGCCGGAGGATCTCATCTTCTTCCCGTGCCCGCTCCCGCGTATTTTCCGGCGCGATCTTCGTCCCTGCTTCCGGGGCTTTTGCACATACCTGCGGGGTTGCCGTTTCCTTCGTTTCGGCAGCGCTTTCGGGCGGGCGGCTCATTTTTTCAAAATCGTCGATGTCGCGGCGCAGCAGTTTCCATTGCCCGGTCACCCGCGCCGCGAGAGTATCGACGATGCCGCGCGTGGCCACGACATAGACGATGCAGAATCCGGCAAAGACGAGAAAATCGGTGGCGCGGATTCGCGCTGCATCGACCAGATCGCTGGAGAGCATCTTCAGGAAGAGCGGCGCAGTCAACGCGACGGTAACGCCGAGAACGGGGTAGCGCCACCGGCCTGGCGTTTGCTCGGCCGCGTCGCGCTCGCGCCAGGCGGACAGGAAATGATTGGCGGCGCCGCCGAGCAGTCCAGCGGCGATCATGATGCCGAGAATGATCCAAAGATAAGCGTCGAATCCCGCGCCCATACCGCTCCCCATATTCAGTTGGAACGAGCGTTGAAGTTCCAGATCCATTTCCTAATCCCTCGCCCGGATGACCAATTATTATCGCGGTTCCCAAAATCCTGAATTTTTGGGAATCCCCATACTATGCCACAAGGCCGGGAACAGGAAACAGCTTTGCGTCAACGGTTCCAGCGGGCCGCGTGTTTGGGCGCCGGGACTCCAGAGGATATACTTGGGAATTCCCCCTTGCCGCAGCCCCCAGACCCCATTCGTACCGCCCATGTCCTCTTCCGCTTCTCCGACCTTTCCCGTTCCGCAGCTCATTTGTCCCGCCGGCAGCCTTCCCGCCTTGAAGGCGGCGGTCGATCACGGCGCGGATGCCGTTTATCTCGGCTTTAAAAACGACACCAACGCGCGCAATTTCGCCGGGCTGAATTTCGATCCGAAAAACCTCGCCGAGGGCGTCCGCTACGCGCAGGAACGCAAGCGCGAAGTGTTGCTGGCGATCAATACCTTTCCGCAGGCGGGCCGGGTCGACGAATGGCGGCGCGCGGTGGATGGCGCCGCCGATCTGGGCGTCAACGCGGTGATCCTGGCCGATGTTGGCCTGCTCGAATACGCCACGCGCTACCGCGACAGGCTCCATCTGCATCTTTCGGTGCAGGGGTCGGCGACAAGCTACGAGGCGATCAATTTCGCGCAGCGCGAATTCGGCGTCCGGCGCGCGGTGCTGCCGCGCGTGTTGACGCTGGCGCAGGTCGAGCATGTGATCAACAACACCAGCGTCGAAATCGAGGTCTTCGGTTTCGGCAGCCTTTGCGTGATGAACGAGGGGCGCTGCTGGCTTTCTTCCTACGCCACGGGCGAATCGCCGAATACGGTCGGCGCCTGTTCGCCGGCCAAATACGTGCAATGGATCGAGAAACCCGGCGCGATGGAAACGCGCCTGAACGGAATATTGATCGACCGTTTCGCCAGCAATGAACCGGCGGGCTATCCCACCCTGTGCAAGGGCCGTTTTGCCGTCGGCGGCGAGACTTATTATGCAATCGAGGAGCCGACCAGCCTCAACGTCCTCGAAATCCTGCCGCAAATCGCCGCGATTGGCGTGAAGGCGATCAAGGTCGAGGGACGGCAGCGCAGCCCCGCCTATGTCGCCCAGGTGACGCGCGTCCTGCGCGCCGCGCTCGATTCGCTGGCCAGGACGGGGGAAGGAAAGGCATCGCCCTATCGGGTCGATCCGTCGTGGATGAGCGAACTCTCCAAAGTCTCCGAAGGCGCGCACGCCACGCTCGGCGCGTACAACCGGCCCTGGCGCTGACCCCGAATTTCACGCGAGAACATATGATGAAACTGGCTTTGGGTCCGCTTCTCTATTTCTGGACGAAACAGCAGGTGCTCGATTTTTACGCCGAAATGGCCCAGCATCCGGCGCTCGACATTATTTACGTCGGCGAAGTGGTCTGCGCGCGCCGCCAGCAGTTGCGCCTTTCCGACTGGATCGGCCTGGCGCGCGATCTCGTCGACACCGGCAAGGAAGTCGTCGTTTGCGCGCAGGCGCTGCTCGAATCGGAAAGCGACCTGAAGGCGATCCGGCGGCTGATCGACGAATCGGGCTGCAAGGTGGAAGCGAACGACCTGGGCGCGGTCAACCTCGTTTCGGGCAAACCCTTCGTCGCCGGCGCGCATCTCAATATCTACAACGAGGCCACCCTGGATTTTTTCGCCCGCCACGGCATGAGGCGCTGGGTGCCGCCGCTGGAGGCGGGACGCGACCTGATCCTGGCCCTGCATCGCAGTCGCCCGGACGGCGTCGAAACCGAAGTCTTCGCTTTCGGAAAGATTCCGCTGGCCTTTTCCGCCCGCTGCTTCACCGCGCGCCATTACAATCTGAACAAGGACGACTGCCAGTTCAAATGCCTGGACCACCCGGAAGGAATGACGCTGGAAACGCGCGAAGGCCAGCCCTTTTTGACGCTCAACGGAATCCAGACGATGTCGGCGCAGAGTTATTCCCTGCTCGCGGAAATGCCGGAAATACGCGCCGCCGGAATCGACAGCGTCCGGATCAGCCCGCAGCCGGATCATATGGCCGAAATCCTCGCCGCCTTCGATGCCGCGCGCAAGGATGGAAATAAAACCGCCACCGACACTTCCGCCTGGAGCGCGACGGGCCTGGTCAACGGCTACTGGCACGGCAAGGCCGGCATCGCACAGGAACAATTGATCCGGCCCTTGAATACGCTCATTACGCAGGATGGGTAGAGCGAAGCGAAACCCATCATTTCTCCCTCTGGAACTCCGATGGGTTTCGCTGTGCTCAACCCATCCTACACACTATTTATCGGCCGGATCAAAAGGAGTCTTCTCATGAACCTTCCCCGCATTCCCCTCTTCGTCCTCCCCGAATTCTTCGCCGGAATCGGCGCTTCCCTGCCGCAATGGCCGCATTCCGTGGCGCTCGTCGCGGCGCTCAACCTCGCGGCGCGCTGCGGGGTTTTGCCACAGGACGAGCTGGCCGCGCTCGAAGGCCGCACTTTCCTGATCCACGTCCGCGACACCGGCGCGCGCGCGGAATTCTTCTTCCGCGACGGCGCTTTCCGCCCCTGCCTGGCTCGCCGCCAGGACGCGGCTCCGGCAGACCTGGCCTTTTCCGCCAACCTCTGCGCCTTCCTGCAATTGCTGACCCGGCAGGAAGACCCGGATACCCTCTTCTTCAAACGGGAATTGTCGATCACCGGCGACACCGAACTCGGGCTGCGGGTCAAGAACATGCTCGACGCGGTCGAATGTCCGCAGCATTTCCCGCCGCTCGCGCGCCTGCGGGAATTGACCGGAAAATCGTCCTGAGCAGGCGAGGCTCCAAACCAGGAACCCCGGCAATGCCGGGGTTTTGTCATCCGGGAACGCCGTTTTCCATGTACGGGCATGATGCCCTCCCCTGGCGATGATACGCGCCTGGCATCGCGCTTTCGGCACTGGCTTCGGAATCAAACTATATCTGGTATTGAAAATCCTGATTGATACTACCCCTAGTGTTTTTTGCTTGACAGGGATATCCGCAAAAAACTAGACTGTGCCCCGTTGAAGGTTCCCGAATCTGGGACGAACAGGGAATCCGGTGACAGATTGACCGCCTGAATTTCGCGGCCTGAATTCCGGAACTGCCCCCGCAACTGTAATCGGCGAGCGCTTCGCCACGTATCTCCCACAATGCCACTGGATTTTTCCGGGAAGGCAGGCGAAGCGCGATGAACCGAGAGTCAGGAGACCTGCCTTCGGCATACCCTTTTTATCATTGGGGCGGGGTGTCCCTGACTAAAGATGAACGCAATCGTTCCTGCCGCTTTCATATCGGCCCGCAAGCCGGTGATGACAGTCCCCGCCCGTTTTCGTGGAGGCTGTCGATGAACACCGGATCAATCATGCTTGCTCAACCGGCTCCGTGGGCTTCGGCTCCGGCGCTGCCCCGGCGCATTGCGAAACGCAACGGGGCCAGCGAAGCCTTCGAGGCAGCGCGCATCGTTTCCGCCCTGGCGCGCGCCGGGGCGGCCAGCGGCGAGTTCGATGCCGAAGAGGCGGGCCTGCTTTCCGCCCGCGTGCTCAAGGTGATCCGCCACCGTTACGGGACTTCGGAACCGACGGTCGAGCAGGTCCAGGACATCGTCGAGCAGACCCTGGTCGATGCCAATCATTTCTCGACTTTCCGCGCCTATGTCGCCTACCGCGACCAGCACCGGCGATTGCGCGAGGATCGCCGCACCTTGCTGGACGCGGTGGCCGCAATCGACGAGTACGTGGATCGCGCCGACTGGCGGGTACATGCCAACGCCAACCAGGGTTATTCGCTCGGCGGCCTGATCCTCAACGTCTCCGGCAAGATGATCGCCAACTATTGGCTGTCCCACGTCTATCCGCCGGAAATCGGGCAGGCGCACCGCGATGCCGACATCCACATTCACGACCTCGACATGCTTTCCGGCTATTGCGCCGGCTGGTCGCTGCGCCAACTGCTTTTTGAAGGTTTCAACGGCGTGCCCGGAAAGCCCGAGGCGGCCCCGCCCAGGCATTTTTCGAGCGCGCTGGGGCAGATCGTCAACTTCCTCGGCACGATGCAGAACGAATGGGCCGGGGCGCAGGCTTTCAGTTCCTTCGATACCTATCTCGCGCCATTCGTGCGCAAGGATGGCCTGAATTACGAGGCGGTGCGGCAGCAGATGCAGGAGTTCATCTACAACCTCAACGTGCCCTCGCGCTGGGGGACGCAAACGCCTTTCACCAACCTGACCTTCGACTGGGTTTGCCCGGAAGACCTGCGCGAGCAGACGCCGGTAATCGGCGGCGTCGAAATGCCTTTCAGTTACGGCGATTTGCAGGCCGAAATGGATCTCATCAATCGCGCCTATATCGAAGTCATGAGCGACGGCGACCGCTGCGGACGTGTGTTCACTTTCCCGATCCCGACCTACAACATGAGCGTGGATTTTCCGTGGGAATCGGAGAACGCCGGACGGCTTTTCGCGATGACCGCGAAGTACGGCCTCCCGTATTTCCAGAACTTCATCAACTCCGACATGAAGCCGAACCAGATCCGTTCCATGTGTTGCCGCCTGCAACTCGACCTGCGGGAGCTTCTGAAGCGCGGCAACGGACTGTTCGGTTCGGCGGAGCAGACCGGGTCGATCGGCGTCGTCACCCTGAACTGCGCCCGCCTCGGCCATCTTCACGCCGGCGACGAAAGCGCCCTGCTGATGTGCGCCGAACGTCTCGCCGACATGGCGCGCGACAGCCTGGAGATCAAGCGCAAGATCGTGCAGCGGCTGATGGACGACGGCCTTTTCCCTTACACGAAACGCTACCTCGGCACCCTGCGCAACCATTTCTCGACCATCGGCGTGAATGGCCTCAACGAGATGATCCGCAACTTCACGCACGATGCCGAGGACATCTCCACCTCTTTCGGCCGCGCCATGGCGGGTCGTCTGCTCGACCGTCTGCGCGAGCGAATGCGCGACTACCAGGAAGAAACCGGCAATTTGTACAACCTTGAGGCAACGCCCGCCGAAGGCACCACTTACCGCTTCGCCAGGGAAGACCGCAAACGCTGGCCCGGCATCCTGCAAGCCGGAACGGCGGACAAGCCCTACTACACCAATTCCTCCCAGTTGCCGGCCGGTTTCACCGACGATCCCTTCGAGGCGCTGATCCAGCAGGATGAATTGCAGACCCGCTATACCGGCGGCACCGTGCTGCATCTCTACATGCGCGAACGCATCTCGTCGCCCGAGGCTTGCCGGCAACTGGTGCGCACGGTGCTGACGCGCTTTCGCCTGCCCTACATCACCATCACGCCCACTTTCTCGATCTGCCCGAAACACGGCTACCTGGCCGGAGAGCACGAATTCTGCCCCAAATGCGACGAGGAAACTCTCGCCCGCAAAGGACGGAAAGAGGTGTTTGAGTCACCCCAACCTGAAGGTTGAGGATTCCTGTACGGGCGGCGTAGGGGCGGGTTTGAAACCCGCCCCTACCACCCGCCCCTACACAATGCGGGGCGCCTTCGGCGCCTGTTACGCCATGTCTCGCTAACCCCGCCATGAATGGCAGGGATTGCGCTCGACAGGTGTTCAATGAGTTCTTCCAACACTTTGAAAGGAGTCAACATGTCCGAAAACATTCATCAACCCGCCTTACAGGAACACGAACGGCAACGCTGCGAGGTCTGGACCCGCGTCATGGGTTATCACCGCCCGGTTTCGGAATTCAACCCCGGAAAACAGAGCGAACACCGCGAGCGCCGCCATTTTGCCGAGCCCGACGGAAAACGCTGTGACTGAAACTTCAGCTTCCCGGTTGACGATAGGCGGCCTGGCGCCCTTCACCACGATCGACTTTCCCGGACGGCTCGCCGCAGTCATCTTTTGCCAGGGCTGTCCGTGGCGCTGCACCTATTGCCACAACCCGCATCTGTTGAGGGCGGGAGACGGCGCCCTGTCCTGGCCGGAAGTATCGGCATGGCTGAAGACGCGGCGCGGCCTGCTCGATGCCGTTGTCTTCAGCGGCGGCGAGCCGCTGTTGCAGCGCGGGCTTGTTGCCGCGCTCGCCGAGGCGCGCACGCTGGGTTTCGCCACCGGCCTGCATACCGCCGGGATCTATCCCGAACGCCTGGCGGAAGCCTTGCCGCTGCTCGACTGGGTCGGTTTCGACGTGAAGGCGCCATTCGCCGAATACGCCCCGGTCGTTGGCTGCGACGGAGGCCCGCCCGCGCGCGCCGCGCTCGAAACGCTGCTCGCTTCCGGCGTCGCCCACGAAATCCGCTGCACCGTATCGCCCGCTTTCGATGCCGATGCCGTCGCGCGCCTGCACGCGGAACTCGCCGGTATCGGGGTTTCGCGCCTTGAGTTGCAGGAGTGCCGGGTTTAGGGATACGCTCATTACGCAGGATGGGTAGCGCTTCATCGGCCCGCCGCCGCAAATCGCGCCGAAGAAACTCGGGAGCAGGGATTGGCATCTTCCTCTGGATCCTGCGACTCCGCTTCGCTGCGCGCAGGATGACGGGTCGGGGGCCGCCGGTATGCACACTCCGTCATCCTGCGCGAAGTCGCAGGATCCAATATGCAGGATGGATAGTTTCTTGAGAGAATGCAGCGAAACCCATCGTTGAAACATCGCAAATCTGGCTTGTGATCAATGATGGGTTTCGCTGCGCTCGTAATAACGAAGTGCCACTTCCAATACAAAAGGCCCGCGTTTTTGCGCGGGCCTTTTTGAGTCACCCCAACCTGAAGCTTGGGGATTCCTGTACGGGCGGCGTAGGGGCGGGTTTGAAACCCGCCCGTACTACCCGCCCCTACACAATGCGGGGCGCCTTCGGCGCCTGTTACGTCATGTCTCGCTGACCCTGCCATGAATGGCAGGGATTGCGCTCGACAGGTCTTGAGTCACCCCAACCTGAAGGTTGGGGATTCCTCGACACAGTGTGGGGCGCCTTCGGCGCCTGTCACGCTATGTCTCGCTGACCCCGCCATGAATGGCAGGGATTGCGCTCGACAGGTGTTCAAACATTTTTTCTAAATTAGACTAAAGAATTCATTCTTCAACATCACTACTGTAGCGGAACATTATTTAACTAATTTAGAAAATCCCTTACTTCGCCTGCATCAGCGCGACGGTGGTGTCGAGCATGCGGTTGGAGAAGCCCCATTCGTTGTCGTACCAGGACAATACCTTGACCAGCGTGCCGCCGATGACGCGGGTTTGGGTGGCGTCAAAGATCGAGGAATGCGGGTTGTGGTTGAAGTCGATCGAGACGAGCGGATCGGCGTTGTACGCGAGGATGCCCTTGAGGCGGCCTTCGGAGGCTTCCTTGAGGATCGCGTTCACTTCCTCGACGCTGGTTTCGCGGGCGGCGGTGAAGGAGAGGTCGACGACCGAGACGTTGATCGTCGGGACGCGCATCGCGAAGCCGTCGAGCTTGCCGTTGAGTTCCGGCAGGACGAGGCCGACGGCGGCGGCGGCGCCGGTCTTGGTCGGGATCATGCTCATCGTCGCGGAGCGGGCGCGGCGCAGGTCGGAGTGATAGACGTCGGTCAAGACCTGATCGTTGGTGTAGGCGTGGATCGTGGTCATCAGGCCGTGCTTGACGCCGATCTTTTCATGCAGCGGCTGCACCAGCGGGGCCAGGCAGTTGGTGGTGCAGGAGGCGTTGGAAATCACCGTGTCGCTGGCCTTGAGGACGTTGGTGTTGACGCCATGGACGACGGTGGCATCGACATCCTTTCCGCCCGGCGCGGAGATGATGACCTTTTTCGCGCCGGCGGCAATGTGCGCTCCTGCCTTTTCCTTGCTGGTAAAGAGGCCGGTGCATTCGTAGACGACGTCGACGCCGAGTTCCTTCCACGGCAGTTCCGCCGGGTTGCGGCAGGCGAGCACCTTGATGCGGTCGCCGTTGACGATCATCGCGTCGCCGTCGACTTCGACGCTGGCGTTGAATTTGCCGTGCGCGGTGTCGTAGCGCGTGAGGTGGGCGTTGGTTTTCGCATCGCCCAGATCGTTGATTGCGACGATCTTGATTTCATCGGTGCGCCCGTATTCGTACAGGGCGCGCAGGATGTTTCGGCCAATGCGGCCATAACCGTTGATAGCGACTTTGATGCTCATGGGTTGTGTCTCCTCGAAGGGGTGTCAAGTTCAGGGTCAGGATTTCAAGACCGATTTCAGTGTTGCAACGACATGTTCCACGGTGAAGCCGAACAGTTTGAAAAGTTCGCCGGCCGGGGCGGATTCGCCGAAGCGGTCGATGCCGACCACGGCGCCGGAATGCTCGAAGTATTCGCCCGCTCCTCCGACATATTTATGCCAGAAATCGCTGACGCCGGCTTCGACCGCGACGCGCGGAATGCCGCGCGGCAGCACGGACGCGCGGTATTCCGCGTCCTGCCGGTCGAAGACATCGGTCGAGGGCATCGAAACGACGCGCGTGGCGATGCCTTCTTCCGCCAGCCGTTTCTGCGCTTCGAGCGCGAGCGCGATTTCGGATCCGGTGGCGATGATGAGCGCCCGCGCGTTTTCCGCCTCCGAAAGCACGTAGCCGCCGCGCGCAATGGCGTCGATCTGCGCCGCGCCGCGCTCCTGGAACGGAAGGTTCTGGCGCGAAAAGACGAGGCAACTCGGCCCGTCGCTGCGCTCCAGCGCAGCACGCCAGGCGGCGAAGGATTCCACCGAGTCGCACGGACGCCAGACATCCAGCCCCGGAATCAGGCGCAGGCAGGCCAGATGCTCGACCGGCTGGTGCGTCGGCCCGTCCTCGCCCAGTCCGATCGAATCGTGGGTGTAGACGAAAATATTGCGCAACTTCATCAACGCCGCCATCCGCAGCGCGTTGCGCGCATAGTCGGAAAAAACGAGGAAGGTCGCGGAAAACGGAATCAGGCCGCCGTGCAGCGCCATTCCGTTGGCAATCGCCGACATGCCGAATTCGCGCACGCCGTAATAGAGGTAATTGCCGCCGCTTTCCCTTTCAACGGCCTTTGCTTGCGGCCACAGGGTCAGGTTGGATCCGGCAAGATCCGCCGATCCGCCGATCAGTTCCGGCAGCAACGGGGCCAGCGCGGCAATCGCGTTCTGCGAAGCCTTGCGGCTGGCAATCGTTTCCCTTTTCTCGACAAGCTCGCGCAACAGCGCACCGGTTTTTTCCTGCCATGATTCCGGCATTTCGCCGCGCATCCGCCGCTCGAATTCGGCGGCAAGTTCGGGATACTTCTGCGCATAGGCGGCAAAACATTCGCGCCAGTGCTGCTCGAATCCCTGCCCGCGCGCGCGCGCGCACCAGGACGCATAGACCGGATCGGGAATCACGAAGGGATCGTGCGGCCATTCCAGCGCCTTGCGCGTCGCGGCGATTTCTTCCGCGCCCAGCGGGGCGCCGTGCACATCGGCGCTGTCGGCCTTGTTCGGAGAACCCATGCCGATCGTCGTGCGGCAGCAGATCAGGCTTGGCCGCGCCGTTTCAGCACGCGCTTGCAGCAAAGCCTCTTCGACCGACTGGCTGTCGTGCCCATCGACGTTGGGGATCACCTGCCAGCCGTAGGAGGCGAAACGCTTCGGCGTGTTGTCGGTAAACCAGCCCTCGACCCTGCCGTCGATCGAAATTCCGTTGTCGTCATAAAAGACGATCAGCTTGCCCAGGCCCAGCGTGCCGGCGAGCGAACAGGCTTCGTGCGAAATCCCTTCCATCAGGCAGCCGTCGCCGAGGAAAACGTAGGTGCAATGATCGACGATCTCGTGTCCGGGCCGATTGAATTCGGCAGCCAGCACTTGTTCCGCAATCGCCATCCCTACCGCGTTGGCAATGCCCTGCCCGAGCGGGCCGGTCGTCGTTTCCACGCCGGGCGTGACGCCGAATTCGGGATGCCCCGGTGTCTTGCTGTGCAGTTGGCGGAAATTCCTGAGATCGTCGAGGGAAACGCCATAGCCGGTCAGATGCAGGAGCGCGTAAAGCAGCATCGAGCCGTGGCCGTTGGACAGGACGAAGCGGTCGCGGTTGGGCCAGGCGGGATTGCCCGGATTGTGGCGCAAGTGCCGCCGCCAAAGGACTTCGGCGATTTCGGCCATCCCCATCGGCATGCCGGGGTGGCCCGAATTGGCCTTCTGCACTGCGTCCATCGTCAGCACGCGGATCACATTGCTCAGCGCGCCGTCAACAACAGGCGTCATAAGAGGTTCCGCTTTGGCGTCCAAAGAGGGGTTTTTCGTGGAATCGGGATTGCAATTTGAGGCGACGGACACAACACTGACCTATGAATAAAAAAGAAAGGATTATAGCGGTTCATGTCTCACATCCGCTTCCTCGCCGCAGGCAGATTCCGCCTCGTATGCTGTCTCGCAAATAGCGGCATGAAATGAAACCGATGGATTTCGCATAAGCCGCCTTCTCCGGGGAAGGTGGCGCGAAGCGCCGGCGGGAGGCGCGCTGACTTGTTCAGGTTTTAGAGGACGTAAATGATGGGGGTTCGCTTTGCTCTCTCAAGAAACACCCCCATCCTGCACACTGGATCCTGCGACTTCGCGCAGGATGACGGAGTGTGGCCCCTGACCCGTCATCCTGCGCGCAGCGAAGCGGAGTCGCAGGATCCAGCCGCGTAGGATGGGTAGAGCGCAAGCGAAACCCATCGGAGTTGCAGAGGGAGAAATGATGGGTTTCGTTTCGCTTCGCTCAACCCATCCTGCATGCCTTGAAAATCAATCCTTGATTGCCGGATCAATATTTGCGAGACCGCACACTACGGCAGCATTTCGGCCTTCTTGCGTTCCTGTTCCGCCCTTCTCTCGGCGCGGTCGGCGTCCCGGCGGGCGCGTTCTTCCAGTTTGATCCGCCGCGCCTGTTCTTCCTCGGCATGACGTTTGCGGTATTCCTCGGATTGGCGTTCCTTGTCGGCGACGCGCTGCTCGCGCTCCGTTGCGCGGCGTTCCTGTTCGGCGCGGAATGCCTCGCCCTGGGCGGCCAGATCCTCCTCGCGCGTCTTCGTTTCCACTTCGCGCTGGGCTTGCCGCGCTTCGACTTCGCGCCGCTTCACTTCGCGTTCGAGCCGCCGGCCTTCGAGGTCGAGCGCCCGCGCGGCGTTGACCTGGTCGACGCGTTTTCTCTTGGCTGTATTCAGGCAGTCGTTGACGAAAAACTTGCGGTAGCAGCGCGCCTCTTCTTCGGCAAAAAGCTGGAGCGCCGCTGCTTCGTCGGCTTCAGCCTGGCGGCGCATCGAAGCCGCCTTATCGAGCAGGAAGGCATCGTCCGGCGCGGCTTCCAGCGCGATTTCCGGCGCGGTCAGGACGCGTTCCTCGCGCCCCTCGCTTCCGGGTTCGGGATCGGCTTCTTCCGCACCCGCCAGCGGGCAAAAACAGATCGAAGCGCCCAACAGCAGTCCGAAGGCCACTCGCGCCACTGCGCGCGATGCTGAAATATTCATGTCCTTTTCCAATTTCTCCCTCTGGAACTCCGATGGGTTTCGCTGCGCTCAACCCATCCTGCGCACTTTTCCAATTTTTCGCGCTTGGGACAGCGCGCTTCCGTCCAGGCTTGCCAGCCTGCGTAGAATAGTCGGTTTTCCCACAGCCCCAAAATTGCACGATGATCGTTTTACGCCAACTTTGCCTTGCGCGCGGAAGGGAACGCCTGATCGACGCGGCCTCGCTCCAGATCGGCCCCGGCGCGCGGGTGGGACTGACCGGCGCGAACGGGAGCGGCAAATCCTCCTTTTTCGCGTTGTTTTCCGGCGCGCTCGAACCCGAAGAGGGCGCGCTCGAAGTGCCGCCGCAATGGATCGTCGCGCATGTCGCCCAGGAGACGCCAGCGCTTTCGTGTTCCGCGCTCGACTTCGTGCTCGATGGCGATGCCGAACTGCGCGCGCTGGAACAGGCGTTGGCACAGGCACACGCCGAACACGGCGGCTGCGCGCATGAGAACGGCGAGCGGATCGCCGCGCTGCATGAGCGCCTTGCCGAAATCGACGCCTGGTCGGCGCGCGCGCGGGCGGCGGAATTGTTGCATGGACTGGGCTTTTCCGATGCCGATTGCGGTCGCGCCGTCGCCGAATTTTCCGGCGGCTGGCGCGCGCGCCTGAACCTGGCCCGCGCGCTGATGTGCCGTTCCGACCTGTTGCTGCTCGACGAACCGACCAACCACCTCGACCTCGACGCCGTGCTCTGGCTCGAAGGCTGGCTGAAGAATTATCGCGGCACCCTGTTGCTGATTTCGCACGACCGCGATTTTCTCGACGCCATCGTCGACCAGATTCTGCATATCGAAAACGGCGCGATGAAACGCTACGGCGGCAATTACTCCTCCTTCGAGGAACAGCGCGCGGCGCAACTGGCGCTGCAACAGGCGCTCTACGCCAGGCAGCAGCGCGAAATCGCGCACCTTTCGCGCTTCGTCGAACGTTTCCGCGCCAAGGCCACAAAGGCGCGGCAGGCGCAAAGCCGGATCAAGGCGCTGGCGCGGATGGAAAGAATCGCTGCGGCGCATGTCGATACCCCGTTCACCTTCCGCTTTGCGCCGCCGCAGGCAGCCCCCGATCCGCTGCTCGCGCTGGAAGCGGCCAGCGCTGGTTACGGCGGAGCACCGGTCCTGCAAGACATTGGACTGACCCTGCGTCCGGGCGAGCGCGTCGCGCTGCTGGGCAAGAATGGCGCGGGCAAATCGACGCTCGTCAAACTGCTGGCCGGCGAACTGCCGCCGTCTTCCGGCGTGCGCCGTGAAGGCAGGGGGCTTGCGCTGGGTTATTTCGCGCAGCACCAACTCGAACAATTGCGCGGCGGCGAATCCCCGCTGTGGCATCTCACGCGGCAAGCGCCGGAAGCGCGCGAGCAGGAACTGCGCGATTTCCTCGGCTCTTTCGATTTTCGCGGCGACCGCGTCCAGCAGAATGTCGAGCACTTTTCCGGCGGCGAAAAATCGCGGCTGGCGCTGGCGCTGATCCTGTGGCGCAAACCGAATCTGCTGCTGCTCGACGAGCCGACCAACCACCTCGACCTCGAAATGCGCGAGGCGCTCACCCTGGCCTTGCAGGAATACGAAGGCGGCGTCGTCCTCGTTTCGCACGACCGCCACCTGATTGCCACCACCGCCGACACCCTGTTTCTGGTCGCCGATGGCAGACTCTCGCCCTTCGACGGCGACCTCGGCGACTATGCCGCCTGGCTCGCCACCCGCCGCGCGCGCGGCGAGGAATCCGCGCCGGAACAAGGCCGCGCGAAAGAAGAGCGCCGCGAGGAACGCCGCCAGGCGCGCGACGAACGCCAGGCCCTGCTCGCCAGGCGACGTCCCTTGGTCAAGGAAATCGCCACGCTGGAAAAGCAACTGGAAGCCTGGCACAAGGAACAGGCGCAACTCGAAACCCGCCTTTCCGATCCCGCGCTGTACGCCACGGACGGCAAGCCGGAACTCGCCGAAATGCTCAAGCGCCAGTCCGAACTGGCAAGCCTGATCGCCGCCGCCGAAGCCCGCTGGCTCAGCACCCACGAGGCGCTGGAAGAATTGCCGGAGGTGGATTGAGGGGGAATGTGAGGAGAAGTGTTTTCTAAATTACTTAAATAATTCTTTATTAAAACTCACTACTGTAGCGGATCATTATTTAAGTAAATTTAGAGCGATTTTGGTTTGGTCGTGTACATTTTTGCCCGCATTCCCCTCTCCCCCCGCCCCTCTCCCGCAAGCGGGCGAGGGGAGTTTTTGCCCCTCTCCCACTTGTGGGAGAGGGTGCCCCAAAGGGGCGGGAGAGGGAAA
>Ga0123357_10005624_pt1 | contig 15076 bp, 11 predicted proteins | sample TergutEmb28metaG_FD_89873 | JGI IMG/M metagenome (GOLD analysis project Ga0123357, IMG submission 89873) | Embiratermes neotenicus P4 segment gut microbial communities from Petit-Saut dam, French Guiana - Emb289 P4 | ecosystem: Host-associated > Arthropoda: Insects > Digestive system > Gut ...
TAGTGTTCTGTTGTGTGTGGTGATCGTAGTGTTCTGTTGTGTGTGGTGATCGTAGTGTTCTGTTGTGTGTGGTGATCGTAGTGTTCTGTTGTGTGTGGTGATCGTAGTGTTCTGTTGTGTGTGTGATGATCGTAGTGTTCTGTTGTGTGTGGTGATCGTAGTGTTCTGTTGTGTGTGGTGATCGTAGTGTTCTGTTGTGTGTGGTGATCGGAGTGTTCTGTTGTGTGTGGTGATCGTAGTGTTCTGTTGTGTGTGTGGTGATCGTAGTGTTCTGTTGTGTGTGGTGAGTATTTTGAGGTAGTGGATTAGTAGTTCGATGTCTTGTTAGTGTTAATTAGTACTGTGGATCTGAAATTGTACATAGCCTATCTTGGGTTGCTATAAGTTGGAAGTTAGGGGTGCGTAGCCTGGAGTAGTGTCCGGACTGCAGGAAACCCGGGTGATTCCGGGTTTTCTGAGTCACCCGGAACTTTGGGTTCCCGGAGTCACCCGCAAATTCGGGTTCCCGGAGGAACACGGAATTCGGGTTCCCGGTGTCACCCTCTATATGAGTTCCCGGAGACACCGGGAATCCGGGTTCTCGAAGTCACCTGGAACTCTGGGTTCCTGGAGTCAGACGGAGGACTCCGTGTTAGGGGAGTCACCGGAAATCCGGCTTCCCGGAATAACGCGGAATCCGTGTTCCTGGAGACACCCAGAATACAAGTTCCCGAACTCACCCGGAATGCGGTTTCCCGGAGTTACATGCAACTCCAGGTTCCTGGATTCCCCCAGAACTCAGGTTTCCCGGAATCAAACGGAATTCCGGGTTCGCCTAGTCACACGGACTCCGCGTTCCTTGAGTCATCGGAGGATACCAGGTTCACGTAGCCATTCAAAATTCCGGGCCCCCGTGTCAATAGAAGAAATCCGATTACCCGTACTCATCCGGAGGACTACGGTTTCACGAATCACCCGCAGGTTTCACGGTTCCCGGAGTCTCTCGGAGGACTACGGGATCCCGGATTCACCCGAAACAATTCCGTGAACGCGTAGAAATCCGGAACTCTTCCGGGATCCCGCAGTTACCAGAAATAACGGGCTCCCGGAGTTCACAGGAAAGCGTTCCCGGAGTAACCCGGAACTCAGGTTTCCGGATTCAACCGGAACTCAGGATTAGCGGAGTCTTCCGGATCTCCGGGTTCCCGGAGTAATCTGGAGGACTCGGTTTTCCTGTAGTCACACGGACTCCGGTTCCCATGGTCAAACATAGGACTCTGGATTCCCGGAGTCACCTGGATGAATCAGTGTTCCCTGAGTCACCCAGGGGACTCCGTGTTTGCGGAGTCATCCGAAGGATTCCGTGTTCCCGGAGTCACCACTAGAACTCCGGGTTTTCGGAGACATCAGGAACTCCTGGTTCCCGGAGTCATCCGGCAATATCCCGTGTTCCCGGAGTCACCCGGAAACACCGCGTTTAAGGAGTCACGAACTCTTCCGGTTTCCTGGAGTCACAAACAAATCCGTTTTTCCGGAGTCCGCCGGAAATACTGGTTCCCGAAGTCACAAGGAACTCCGTGTTCCCGGTGTCTCCAAGAACTCCGGGTTCCCGGAAAAGCCCGGAATCTGGGTTCCCGGAGTCACCCGGAGCTCTGAGTTCCTGGGATCACCCGGAACTCCCGGTTACAGGACTCACCCAGAACTCTAAGTTCCCGGAGTCACCGGAACTCTGGGATTCCGGAGTCACTTGAAACTCTGGGTCCCCGGAGTCACCCGGAATTACGGGTTCCGGAATAAACACACAATCCAGTTTCCCGAAGTCACATCGAATACGGCGTACCGGAGTCACCCGGAATTCTCGGAGTAACCCGGAACTCTGGGTTCCCGGAATCTTCCGGAACTCCGGGTTCCCGTAGTCACCCGCAATTCAGGATTCCCAGAGTAACACGCAACCCGGGTTCCCCGATTCACCCTGATGATTCCGGTTTCGTGGAGTCAACCGGTGGACTCCACTTTTCCAGACGAACTCGGAATACGGGATCCCGGAGTCACCCGGAATACCGGAAATATGGGTCCCGGAGTAACCAGAAAGTCTAGTTTCCCGGAGTCACCCAGAGGACTCCGGTTTACCGGAGTTAACCGGAAATCTGGCATCCCGGAGTAACACGGAATCCGGTTTCCTGGAGTCGCGGTTCGCGGAATCATACGGAGGGCTCCAGGTTGTCGGAGATACCGGGGTACTCCGGGTGCCCGGAGTCACCGGAGTACTCCGGGTGGCCGGAGTCGCCCGGAAGACTCCAGTGTTCCTTTGGCATCCGGTAGGATAACTTTTCCCGAAGTCACCCGCAGGTCTCCCGGTTACCGGAGTCACCCGGAGGACTACGGGATCCCGGAGTCACCGGAAACTGTTCCGAGATCGCGGAGAAACCTGAAACTGTTTCGGGATGCCGGAAACCACCGGAACTCTTCCGGGATCCCGCTATCACAAGGAAATGTGTTCCACATTCACCCGGAACTGTTTCGGGATCCCGGAGTCATCCGGAATTCCAGGTTCCCGGAGTCCCTGGAACTTCACATTCCCGGGGTCACCTGGAACTCAGGGTTCAACGGAACTCAGAATTCCTCGAGTCATCAGTACCTCCGGGTTCCCCGAGTCATTCGAATGACTCCGTATTCCTGTAGTCATCCGGACTCCGGGTTTCCAGAGTCACCTATAGGACGCCGGGTTACCTAAGTAACTTGGAGGACTCTGGGTTCCCGGAGTCATCTGAATGACTTCGTTTCCCCGGAGTCATCGATAGGATTCCGTTGCACGGAGACAGCTGGAATCCTGGTTCCCAGAGTCACTCGGAAATTTCCCTGTTCCCGGAGTCAGCCGAAAATGCGGGTTCGCGGAGTCACATGGAACTCCGGGTCCCCGGAATCACCCAGAACTCCGGCTTCTCGGATTCACCTGGAACCCTGGGTTCCAATAGTTACCAGGAACTCCGGATTCCCGTAGTCACCAGGTGCACACTAGGTTCACGGAGTCCCCTGAGGACTCGGGGTCCCGAGCTCACCCGGAACTCAGGGCTCTCGGAGTCACCCAGAGGACTTCCTGTTCCCCGACTCACCCGGAGGACTCTCTGTTCCCCGAGTAACCCGGAAGACTCCGGTCCCCGAAGTAATCCGAAACTGTTCCGGGATCCCAGTCACCCGAAACTCTTCCGAAATACCTGAAAATAGGGTCTCCAGAGTCATATGAAATTCCGTGTTCCCGGAGTAATCCGTAGTACTCCGGGTTCCTGGAGTCACAAGGAGCACCCTGCTTCCTGCAATCACCAGAAGGACTCGGGGTTCCTGAAATAGTCCGGAATATTCCGATTTCCCTGAATCACCCGGAACTCCGGATTCACGGAATCACACGGAACTCTTATGAGATCAAGGACTGACACGGAACTGTTCCTTGATTCCGGAGTCACCAGGACCTCCGTGCTCCCGGAGCCACCCGGAACGCCGAGTTCCCGTGGTCACCAGGAACTCTGGGTTCCTGGAGTCACCCAGAATTTTTCGGGACCCCGGAGCCCCCGGAACACATCCGGGATCCCGGAGTCACCCGGAAATGTTCCGGGAAACCGGAATCTCGGGGAAATCTTCCGAGATCCCAGAATCACCGGGAAACCTGGTTTTCCAGATTCACGCGGAACTCTTCAGAGATCCAGGCGTCACCCGGAACTGTTGCGGTATCCCGGAGATATCCGTATGTGTTCCGGGATCCAGGAGTCACCCGGAACTGTTCCGGGATTCCGGAGTCACTCGGAAACGCGGGTTCCAAGAGTCAACGGGAACTCCGGGTTCCAGGAGTCACCCGGAACTCCGGATTCGCGGGTTCACACGGAACTCAGGGTTCCGAAATCACCCGGAATATTCCGAGTTCCCGTAGTCACCCGGAGGACTACGGGTTTCCGAAGTCACACGTAGGACTCCGGGTTCCCGGAGTCACTCAGAGGACTACAGATTCCTGGAGTCACCCAGGACTGTTCCGGGATGCCAGAGACACGGGAGCTGTTCCGGGATCCCGGAGTAACCCAGAAATATTCTGGGACCTCAGAGTCACGGGGAACTGTTCCGGGATCCTGATGATGGGCATAGTAGGGCCCGAAACATGTCGAGCCTATAAGAAGTACAATAAAATAATAATTAGCATTTAGTTGGTTCTTATTCTTCATTTAGCACAATGATGCACGGTCCAACACACATCAAAATTACTGAATACTCTAGGCAATTGTAACACAATGGTATTACAATATTATAGTATAATATGGGACCACCGTCGTATATGCGGTCCGCCGTTGACCGAAACGTCGTTATAGAGCGCATACCTGTACTTACCCAGTGTACTGTAAAATGAACACAAATTGGAAGCAGTATTTAAAATGCTGGGGTCCGGGAAAACGTGTTCGGTATACACTACTGTGTTCAAGAATGTGTACTGTACCCCCGTAGGGCCAATAAATTTTCTAGTCCCCACAAATGTCAAAATTACTAAAGATACTTACAAAATTATGTGTATTTTGATATTTTAACAAGGCACTCTAAACTTTCCAGATTGCCACAACCACTTAATATTATAGGCGTAACGAATTAAATATATAGGCCTATTAAAATGTAAAATGTAGAAAAATATTACATAAATGTGAAACATTCATCAAAATGAGCATTTCATAACGGGATTCACTGCGTGCGCTGACAGAAGCTAAACTCGGCAGCAGCTGGTTTAATGCGTTGTTTAATAGAGGTTATGTAGCTTAGGTAGAATTGTCCTTAAAGTTGGCAACAGCGTACTGCACATTGGTGTGTTTATGATGCCTTTAGGCACGGTCAGCACACTTGCACAGCGCAGAGACAAACGCTCTGTTTGTGCACGTGTGCTGAGTTGAGTCCACAATCGAGCTGCAAGCTTTCCTCTTACAGACTAGACAGGTACTTGTTTAAAATATCGTTCGAGTTATCATTTTCCTGCCTCAAGTTTCTTTTTGTCTGCTGTTCTGCAGTCCTTCTAGGCAACTGCCGGTAAATTACGCCCTAGCTTCACGTCCGTTCTTTTACTCACGTACGCTCACACTCCATGGCACATGCTCCGGTTTGGATGCTGGCGACAATCTTCAGTTGGGAAGGGTAGCTGTGAGTTTATGGAATAAACAGTACGGGGTTGGTCTTCTGAATATGAGGTTGTACCAGGGAGATAATTCTAAAATTATTGGTTTCTTAGTACAAAACCCTCAGAATTTGTCGTCACATAACCAGGAACTTCAAAGGTTTCTGTCCTGCAGGTTGGCAGCTATAGTTGCGATAAAAGAACTTAGACGATATTGGTCGAGAATAGTTTTCCTAAAAATGCACGTAGAAGGTTATTTGGGAAAACTGGAAAATGATCATCTTCAGTAATGAGGATTATGGGCGTAAGAATAAGATGGGTCTTAGATACGTACGTGTATGTGCCTGGCTTAGAACAGCGTTCGATAGCGGATTTCAGCGTTGATGGTAAAATGTTCGCTCCTGCTGACCTGGGAGTTTGTTAACAATGGTGCATAATCATTAATATTTATGTTTCTCCGGGCAGCTTTCTTTTGTCTTACAAATTAAAAATAATCAGTCTGTTTGCTTGCCATTAACAAAGAACAATTTACATAAACACATAAACGTGTAAGTTACTTTAAATTTACATTTTGTATCTACACCAACATCAACCTCAATACCGTCGAAAACACTGGTCGGATTCTGGCCAAATCTGGTACGAAATACATTCAACAAAACGAAGGTACTTAAAGAAATATGAACAATAGAATCTTCTGAAATGTTGATACCTATCTACATGGCTTTACATGTCAGGAGACATTCGTATGCAGATCATTCAGTCTTACATCGCGAATAGATTATTTCTGAGCGCCTACTTTCCACCATATTGACATTCTCATTGTATTCTTTATGTTAATAAATATGCAGTTATATTCTCATTCATTCATGCATGAATTAATTTATTCATTCATCTTCTAGTCTGTAAGCTTCGTAGTCTCTTCTACAGCGAATTCTCAACCAAGTGCGATCTAAAAATTTGATTTTTTTTTTCAAAACAGTAAGTAGGGCACACCTCTCAGTGCCGCAGATGTCACGTCACGTGAACTGTATTTGTTACGTGGACCCACCCGCAGGTCGCGAGCAACTCAGAACGGGGGGTTCTAAATTTTCCTCAGGCGTAATTGTCGACCTCGGACTTTTGAGTATACTAAGCGTAGTAGTTCGTTCTTCATCCTCTTCTTCTCCTTAGCAGAGGCCTAAAGTAACATGAACCGCCAACAACATTGACGCCCGTTTCTGGAATTGTCATTTATATTTAAAACGTTATTGCTAAATGAAATTTTTTATCCCACATATCTATTTTTAAATTTTTCCATTAAACTCGGTTACGGTTTAGTGACGTCGATCGACATTTTTAATTTGTTTTTATTAGAGTCTCACCTACTTTGCAAATTTAGGTTCTTAACACAACTGAAAGGACATAGTTCTCATTTCTGTACAGTAAAACACCAAACACTTGCCCATCATGTGGCACAGTGGCATCGGATATGGACGACCTGCTGACATTGCCTACAGACATTAAAGTTTGTCTTCTTCGTAAATATTAATGTCTCAGTTTTAGTGTCGTGTGTTGGTACATACTGCGCAGAAGCATGCGACCTGCATGTTAATGAGTTCTGAGTTTTATTTCTTACTTCAAGTTTCTAGACTTTCAAAATGCAAAACCTCTTGTGATCAGGTGAAGATAAGCGAAAAGCTTAAGATGACGTATGTACCGGTACTGCTGGTAGAACGAAGCCTAATTGAAGAACGTACGTGTAAGATGAAAGCTAGATATATAGAATGTCCCAACAAAAGCGCAAGATTTAAAGTGCGCGCCATTGTCGTTCTGTTAGGTTGGCGGCACTGAAAATTTAACCTCTCTCATTTGTCATTTTTGCGATTAGTAGTTAAGGAACGCTACACTAAGGAACAATGCGTTATTTACTTTTTGAATAAGTGGTGCGTCTTTTTACACAAGTAAATTTTGCGTTCTTGTTGGGACGCCCCATATTTTGGCGTTACAAGTTTTTCCTACTACTGGAGAGAGAAACGGTCACAGTTTGTTCTTTGTCAGAACATACAGCCTGCTGACAGTAATGTGCTAAGCAAACTGTACCTACATGTGGACACAAGTCGTGCAGACTGAGCTAACAAACCTCCAGATTCTTTCGATTCCAAAAGAGAAAAAAATGAAGCAATAATTCGCGACTCTATTTAAACGTACTGCCGTGCCTTCAGAATCGCTTCTCACTTGTCATATTGCTGCTACAGACTCGCAGACAGCTACAGACCCAACACAGCTGACCACGATTTAATTCTTTCAGGCGCTGCCGATATACAGATATGCGTCGCTTACCGACGGAGTTACGTTCTGAGAAATGAGTCGTTAAGCGATTTCGTCGTTGTGAGAACGTGTACTTACACAAACCTAGATAGTACAGTATAGCCTACTACACACCTAGGCTATATGGTATAGCCCATTGCTCCTAGGCTACAAACCTGCACAGCATGTTACTGTACTGAATACTGTAGGCAACTGTAACACAATGGCATTATGATATTATATTATAATATTATAAACTTGTGGGACCACCGTCCTATATGCAGTCCATAGTTGACCGAAACGTCGTTATGCGGCGCATACCTGTAACTACAGCTACTCAGATAGAAGAGGTTACGGAGAGGGCTAAGGATTCTCAGTTAATAACGTACGTCAGATTCGTTGATGACTAAAATAAATGAGGTCTTATTCTTCCGTATATAAACTAAAACGACCAGTACGGTTCTAACCTGAAGATGGCCGCTATAGGCCGAAACATGTAGTTATTTACTTGCTAATTAATACCATCATCTAGCATACAATTATAGTTGTGTTTTCTGACTGAATTTACCTCACTGTTAGACCAGTACGGTTTAGGATTTTTGGATGTTATTCATAGCCACATGAAAGAAAACTTCTTACAGTGGTTAGAGTGCATGGTGATATGTACTGAAGCACGTTATATGTCAAGTTGTTACAGAGGAATTCTAGATTTAATAAGCAGAAAATATCTTGGCGTTGTTTTGCAACGCGGTATGATTTACAAGCAAGATCGTTCTCCGAAGAATTTGAACCCAACATTGGAGAAGTTCCTGCAAACGACGTTAAAGTAATGTGCACTTAACGTCGTTTGCCGACTTGCAAGTACAAAGCTGTTTGCAAGGTTCAGTGAAGAGGTATGTTTCGACAACACTTCTTCACTGTTTCACTTTGAGTCGAGAGGACCGTCTCTGGGAAGTTTTGACACGTGTCTTCGGACAGAAAAATGAACATTACACTGTGTAATACAGTTCAGATGCAGTAGTGCACATGTGCTTTCTATATGAATTTAGCATATTTAAGTGGCTTATTTTTAAGAGGAATATTCAAAACACACCATTGCACGAAAATGGTAATATTTCTTCAACTGTACAAGAATTTAAAACCACTTATTGGGACAGCTAACTGTGTCACAGTAAAACTGAAAACACAAGTTCACATATGTTCCGCACTTTGAGACTATTTACTGAGAGCAGAAACACATGTATTTGTGAAAACATGAAAAATTGGAAACTAAGTCACTTTCTTCTCTGAAATATCGCTTTGGGAAAGATGGCTCAGGTGCGGAAGTAAGAATATTTTACTAGATAATCTATTTTGTGCTGAATTGATAAATCGTACTCTCACTACTACAGAGGAGCGGAATTTGACATCTATTCCTCTTCTCTTTTTTGAAAACAAAATTCCCGACAATATCTATCCCAGAATTTTAGATACGTTTGCAGAAATGGGTGCTAAGAATTAATCAAAAAGTGCATTTATTTTATTCATTCCCTTTTCAACATCCTATTTGTGGGCATTCCTGTTATAAAGAGCAGAAGAAAGTATGTGATAAAATAGAAAATAAGGCTTTTTACTTGAAAATAGGAAACCAGACTGCAATAATCATGCAAATTAAGATCACCATTCCATTAAAACATGGCTGCAATTTCATTTACCTTTTCTTCACTTCGAACAAACATTTCAATTTTCTATCATTGTTTTATTTGATACGCAAAATAAAAACTAATTATTGAATGCAAGTGGCACATTTATTCCTCGGCCGGTCGTCACCCCAGCAGCTTCATTACTCCTTTTCATGAATGGGCTGCGGCAAAAATTCAGAGGTCACGGTGTGCAAAACTTGAGAACCGCTGACATGGAAAATATGTCTTGAAGCTAACACATTCATTTGGAACATAATAGTTTTGTCCTTGATTCAGTACCAATGTAGATGAACACTCCAAGTGCTTGCCTGTTTCTATAGTTATGGCGCGTAAAATTTGGAAGGAAACGAAAAAACCAATGAATATATACCGCTTTAAGATAACATATCTACAAATGCTTCCCCAAATTTCAATAATATAACGTATAAATTTTCTACCTATTCTTGCGCTTAGTTACGCAATGTTAATTACTTCTAAAACAGTAACACCTAAGGAAAATGTGTACTGTAATAAAATGTGTATATTATTTCTCTCTGCAACGCTGTGTTTTTTTTTCTTCTGAGATGGGACTACATTTTTGGCGAGTTGCACTCGACATCGGCGCATCCGTTATTTTTGTATTTTAACTGAAACTTAAATGTGCTGACAAATATTAATAAAATTCTCCAGTGTAAAATTTAACAAAAATGTGTTTATCAAAACTCGTGTCTTTCATCTGTGGATTTTCCACTGTTGCTGGTGAAGGATGAAGTTGTTTGGGCTAAACTTTGTGTCGACTGGCGGTTTGGACAAGCTGCAATACCACACACAACTTTAATTTTCACTCCACGAGGTGTTTCATGCAGATAAACGGATCTGACTAACTAATAAGCACTTCTTTCCTGTAACTTTTCTCTTTGAACACGACAAAAAAGTGTGAACTGGTCGCAGTTTTATTCCTTCGCATTTCTCGCGCGAATGATTCACAATGGATATAAAGAAGTTTGTTCAACCAGTAGCGATTTTGATGTGCTTTCGAGGAACAACCGATTAAAATCTCGACCGGAATACCTTCTAAACTGAGGGAGATTTATCGTCGATTTCCACAGTATTTCAACCGATGTGGTAGGAATATTAATGAAATTAGAGTAAGAAAGTTTCCTTCCACATTTATTCCAAATCGTTAATTGTCCCATCCTCCTACCATTCGACTTTATAGTTTTAGCTAAAGATATCGTCATTAAATAAACCTTAATTAATGAGTTAATTCGGGTCTCATGGTGAAGCACATAATTAAAAATAAAGGATATACCGTTCATCAATACCCTACGGCTGTTTAATACATTACACTAAGTGGTTCGGCATTTTGACCTGCGGCAGGTCTACCAACTGACAAAACTAATATGAGGAACGCTATTTACAGCAATAATTTCAGTTACAGAATAAGATTTTTTCTTGCGCTCTAAATAGGACTTTTAAAAGAGGGTTCATCTTTCTGCTATATCATCATATATCTGTCATGGAGTTGGGCCACTTGTTGACCCGTTCTGGTGTCACACATTCAGAAGTCTCTTCAAAGGTCAACTTCTGCTGTACTTATTTTTAAAGTAAATGGAAATATTACAGTCTACCATTTCTATGCCAGTACAATTGTTAAAATTTTTACGTTGTGTTGCTTTAATTAAATGTAACTGATTCAGATAGAAAGTTTCTTGTAATTAATTGATTAATTGTAATTATGTGTGACGAAAATCTGTACACTCTGAGTGCCCAAGAAATAACAATTACCGCCTTAAATCGGAAAGTAACACATAAGGAAAAGAGAAATGAACAGTTCTAACTTACGGTCTTGAATTCCAAATGAGTGATCCACCTTTACAAACGACAGCAGACTTCATTAAGCAATAAGTTTCACTGCATATCACACACTCGCCACTGTATTTAAAGAAGCCACAGACAAAACACTCACTGCACAGTGTCTCACAGCAACCAGCTACCACAGAGTCTCCACGTACCCGCAATGAGGATTGAAATCTTTCCACTGTGCGGCCGTCGTTAACACCTGCTGCACGCGAAAAACTGTTACGGGACGAGTAACGGCGTGATATTAACTAAGCGACTTTTAGTGTAACCCGCTTTAACCACTACAATTTATAGCATTACACCTGTTAGCCCACATGGTATGTAGATTGTCGCAACGAGACACAGTCCTATATGGCGGCTTGTGTTGTGCTTGCCTCTCGTGTTCCCGTAGATTTTTTTGTTTACATTAAAACCAATAAAAATGTGAAGTCCTTCATTATCACATGGATGATTTACTTTAATTCCCTCTAATAGTGATTTCAACATGGCTTCAGTGCGTGGTTTCAGAATGTGGGCAATATCAGCCCCATTCGATGAACAAATCGGAAAGTATTCTTTTAAAACCGAGCTCTTAAAATTTTCATTCGCCTTCAGGAGTTTATTTTTACACTAGTTTGATAACACTCTAATAATCATTCAGACTACTTCACTTTTCCTAGACAACGTCTCATAAATCTAAAGTTCCTGTAGCTTGAACAGACTAAACTTCGAATTTAATAAGTTATATATCTTTGTCGCTATCAGCAAGAAGATAAAATTCTCGTTTGTATATCGACAATGCGTTTGAAAGTGCCTCCCTTAATTATGAATTATTTAACGTGTCTGTCAGTATTAAGGCTATACAGCTTGTAATGACGAAATGATTAGTGAATAATGAATTGAAAAAAAATGTGGCAAAATGAGCATGGCTCAATTGGAGGAACCACACACACACATTTAGATGGACACAATGAGAAACTGACACAACCCCGTCTCAGAATAACGGACGTCGGGCTTGAGATTGGAACCCGTGAACTTAAGAAAAGGTGTAGTGAACAGTTAATGTCTGAGGGGGCAACAATTCTTTGAACTAAAGGCTAGGTGTAATACGGCAGCCGGGATATTTCATTCAGCAGAGTGATTAGGTCACGGACTGGATGACGTAGGCAATGGGATTACACTGGCGGCACAGCACGGTACTTTTACCTTCTAAAAAGGGTCCAGAGCGGCTCTAGAGCCTACAGACTCTTGTATTTTGTGATTAGTGTGACCCATTTCTGTGTGCGCAACGGAGATATTTGACACCTTATGGGACACAAATTTAACAGGGGCTAAATGGGAGGATAATATTAAGATGGTTATTCAGGAGGTGGGATGTGGGGGCATGGACTGGATCGAGCTGGCTCAGGATAGGGACAGGTGGCGGGCACTTGTGAATGCGGTAATGAGCCTTCGGGTTCCATAAAATGTGGGGAATTTCTTGACCGCTTGTAAACCGGTTAGCTTCTTTAGAAGGGCTCTGCTCCACGGAGTAAGTAAGTAAGCAAGCAAATATCATACACGTACAATGCTGTATTAGAAAGGAATGAAGGAGGAAAGTGAGGAAAGAAGAAGCGCGGTAGCGTGGCTGTCAGCAGGAGTGTGACAGCTGAGACGAATTAGAAAATAAGACAGATAATTTGTGTATAACCTAAGATTGATGTGCCTTCGCGTAACCATTTGCAATGGAACAAGCGATACGTATTCTGAGTGTGTGTGTGTGTTTCTATTGACTTATTTACCCTTCATGCAAAGTGCATGCGCCGTAATATATTGTCATCTGCTACCTGTCCGGCCCTACAAATTTTTTCCGCATTATCTCACAAAAGTTACGATTTTCGGGAAAGAGTTATGGAGCATAAAATGTGTTTTTATTTTCTCTACAAATTTGTCCGAAACATTTCCCATTCTAAGAAGAATTGAGCCAGATATCATCATACATTTACACTCGTCTCTTTGCAAACTAAACGTTATTTCTGCTAGATTTTAATGAAAATTGAGTTTCCATGACAGATTATCGAAAAATATTGAAATATGAAGGTTCATGAAAATTCTTATAGTGAAAGCACAATTGTTCCATGCGGACGAACAGACAAACATACATGAAGAAGCAATTTTGCGAAAGCGCCTAAAAATAGGGATAAAAGGAAGGCGCCTATTATATTTAGGTAAAGACGACGCCAAATACATCTTGTTAAGCTTTGTGTGCAGAAAAAGTTCTAAATAAAAATGACAAAATATGGAAGTGGACGCAGCTAACAAGAAAATATTGAGCTGTATCACAAACATACGGTTATAGATTTAGCTAGATATTTAGACTTATTTGTGGGCCGGGTAGCTCAGTCGGTATTGCGACTGACTACGGGCTGGACGGTCCGGGATCGAAAAAAAAAAATCCCGGTAGGGACGAGATATTCCGCCCGTCTAGACCGGCCCTGGGGCCCACCCAACCTCCTGTAAAATAGGTACCGGGTCTTTCCCGGGAGTAAAGTGCGGCCAGGGCGTGCTGCTGACCACTCACCCCCTTCTAGTGACGCGGTCATGGAAGAGTAGAGCTATACCTCTACCCATCCTCTGGGCCACGCCGACATGTAACGGGATCACTTTACCTTTTATTTAGACTTATTTAAGTGTGTGTGGTGTAATAAAATGAGATATTTGTAAATGATACACGTCTTTGGTGGAAATGATGCTGTCAATGTGACTTCCACAAGTCAATCGGACGGCACCTCCGGAAAATAAGATGAACTGAACTCAATAAACTTTACTACAATTGGACGGCACATCTAGACAAGAAGGTAGGCTGAATTCAAAAACACTACTACGTTCGGACAGCACCTCTAGAAATGAAGGTTTGCTGAACTCAGTACCTCTCTTAGTATCTCCTTGTGCTGCCGCAACAGGTACTGCCACCGCACGGACACGTACAGGAAAAGCTTCACGTCCATTGCTGCCGAGTGATACCGACACGTCATGTCGTGTTATGTCGAACTCTTTAAGTTAGGAAATTAAACAACGGCCTCAGGTGGAGGAGCTAAGTGGGCCAAGAGAGAAAGAAACAAAAATGAATAAACAGCTCGTCAGGATCTGCAAGGAGGCGAAGGTGCTGCCTCGTATTCATCTCGGGAAATTAAACACCGAGAAAAATTCAGTGAGGATATTGAGAAGTCCAGTCGAGTTTGTAACTGGCTTACTGCTAGAGTACAGTACAGTTCAGTACAGCACAGTAAAGTAAAGTAAAGTAAAGTACAGTGCAGTAAAATACAGTAAAGTACAGTACAGTAAAGTAAGGTACAGTACAGTAAAGTACAGTACAGTACAGTACAGTAAAGTAAGGTACAGTACAGTAAAGTACAGTACAGTACAGCACAGTAAAGTAAAGTAAAGTACAGTACAGTAAAATACAGTAAAGTACAGTACAGCACAGTACAGTAAAGTACAGTAGAGTACAGCACAGCACAGTAAAGTAAAGTACAGTACAATACAGTAAAGTACAGTACAGCACAGTACAGTAAAGTAAAGTACAGTACAGTGCAGTAAAGTACAGTACAGTACAGTACAGTACAGCACAGTAAAGTAAAGTAAAGTACAGTAAAATACAGTAAAGTACAGTACAGTAAAGTACAGTAGAGTACAGCACAGCACAGTAAAGTAAAGTACAGTACAATACAGTAAAGTACAGTACAGCACAGTACTGTAAAGTACAGTACAGTGCAGTAAAGAACAGTAAAGTGAAGTAAAGTAAAATACAGTAAATTACAGCACAGTAAAGTAAAGTACAGTAAGTACAGTGAAGTACGGTACAGTACAGTACAGTATAGTAAAGTACAGTACAGTACAGTACAGTACAGTACAGTACAACGTAACCACTAGACTATCTTTCCGTTTTTAAAATTAGGTTTCGTAGAACGTTTTCTGTGTGTGTATGGGTACACACACATACACACACACACACATATATATATATATATATATTAAATCATCACCATAGTATTGTGTTCCACAAAGTCTTCTGATGTGCGTCATCCCCGTTGTGTTTCTTATAATAGAAAGGAATTACGTATAGAGAACGCGCAGTCAAACACAACAATTATCACCTCTATTATTAATATAATTGGTATCAACAACTACA
>Ga0123357_10005625_pt1 | contig 15075 bp, 11 predicted proteins | sample TergutEmb28metaG_FD_89873 | JGI IMG/M metagenome (GOLD analysis project Ga0123357, IMG submission 89873) | Embiratermes neotenicus P4 segment gut microbial communities from Petit-Saut dam, French Guiana - Emb289 P4 | ecosystem: Host-associated > Arthropoda: Insects > Digestive system > Gut ...
AACAAATGCACTATGTGTCAACATTATATAAAGGTAAAACAATCCCATTACAGGCCAGGACAGGCCCTGAGGGTTCCAGGAGGTGGAGGCTCCAAAATTTCAAGACAGTCGTCACGTGAAGGTGATAAGGTCAGCCCTACGAACCGGCCGCCTTTGCGCCCAGGAAATATTCCTGCGGCCGGAAAGATTATGTCAATGAAAAATTCCAAAGACACTGTCGGGAATCGAACCCGCTACCTTCCGGATTGTAGTGCAGTGTCTCAACCAAATGCGCCACCGCATACTCCTGTTAACGTTATATACATATTTTTTTTACATACAACCCGTCAAAACTCGTATATGTTTCGATCTGTCTTAGATCATCTTCAGGGAGTTTTTTTTTTAAAATCAAGCATATATAAAACATAAATACTTTAATAGATTAAAAGTTTTGTCCGTAAAATATGTAGATGTTATAATTTTCGTTGTAGAAAGACAACAGAACTTCACTTATCCGGATTAATTGGGACGACGAGTTATTCGGATATGCAGAATATCCGAATAATTGGATTTTTCTTTGAAAATAGGTTACACTGCAGTTTGAAGTTCGGCTATTACTATTTGCGGTATGTACCTGCATCTAAACCTTTCGACCACACCTGATTTGAAGTCCTAGAAGCCCTAAAACTGTACTGTACTTGATCAGATAACCGGTATTTTCAAGGCAAGTTAGTTTTGTAGAATTTTCGACAGATTTACCCGAAGCTCCAAGCCGATCCGCATAACCAGCGTCCGAATAAGTGGAATTGTACTGTATACGTAGAGCTGGTTCATGAAATTTGTAATTCGTAGTATTATACAGGGTATACACAAAAGAATGGCGCGGTTTGAAAAGTTAACAAGAAATTTATTTCTCGCCTTATAGTGGCACAACGTACGCCGTCAGCAGCAGCAACTGTCCAAATTTCTCATGCGCTATCAGCATAGCAGTTCGCTTCTCATGCTTACTGCTGGGCCGCGGGGCCAGTTTTCAAGATGGCGTCGCAGCAGGAAAAGGCTTTCTGTGTGCTCCGTTTTGAAGTGTCCAGATCTGTGATTACAGTGCAGCGTGAGTTTCGTGCACGGTTTAGAAAAGACGCACCTGCCAGGTACGTTGTACGGCGTACGTTGTGCCAGTATAAGGTGAGAAATAAGTTTCTTGTTAACTTTTGAAACAGCACCATTCTTTTGTGTATACCCTGTGGATTTTTACAATTATTCGAATCAGGAGCACGGTAAATTTTTATGGTAGCTATCAACGTACGATCCTACAGTCTCTAAACACACAGCACCTGTGATTTGCCAAATAGACATATGCCACTCTTTCTCTCAAGTTCCCAGTCTTTGCACGGTTATTTAATGCGGCGTATTATAATAATACTATAACATTACACGAAACCATTCTGATGCAAGCACGCCGCTTATTTACATACCGGTGATGTATGGACAATCCTTTTATTTTCGCCCCTGTCGACAAATTTTTTGTTACGAACTTATACTACTGCAGCGACGGCTGACAGATATAAAATATAATCCCGTTAGAACACGAAGTTGATGTCAGCGTCAGTCGTATCTCTTTACCAGGCGCAGGTCTTTACTGCAGACTTTCAGCATATCAGATGTTGGTATATCGTGGATCGAACCATTGGCCCCCAACCCTTTTATGGCAAAGTCATGCCCCGTTACTCTAGGCTTGTTCGCAGGCCGCACGTTGTTGTGTAACAGTAGGTGGTGGGGACTGTAGTCATCCGCCTCAATTATTGTGTGATTTTGTAAGGTAATAGGTAAAGGTTAAGGTCACTCGAAAAGGCCAAGGAGGACCACAGGGGAAGTAGAGGTAGCGCTCTGTTCTTTCTTAACCTCGGCGCTAGATGAGGGTGTGTGGTCAGTGCCACGCACTGGCCGCTTTACCCCCGAGAGAACCCAGTACTCATTGTATAGGAGGCTGGGCGGTTCCCAGGGCAGGTCTGGACGGATGCGCAAAATCTCGTACCCACCGGGATTCCATCCCCGGACCGTTCAGCCCGTATCGTCGCTGCACCGACTGGGGTTTGTAGTGGAATACGAGGACATTATAAATAAGTGACCAGTTTAACCCTATAACAAGCCACGAAGGCATAGAGGGGGAGTAGATTGTGGCTGTACTCGTTCTTTAACCTCAGCGTTAGATGGGGATGGGTGGTTAACTACACGCCCCGGCCGCTTTAAGTCCGGAAAAGACCCGGTACCCATTGCATGGGAGGCTGGGTGGGCCCCAAGGCCGGTCTGGACGGGTTTAGAATATCTCTCCCCCACCAAGATTCGATCCCCGGACGGTACAGTCCGTAGCGAGTCTCTATACCATCTTCGCTATCCTGGCCTACTTACAAATGAGCGGCGAAAATATATTTTTGTAAAATTTCTGCCTGCATAGAAGTCTTAAGGATTAATTTTATGTATGGATCGCGCGGTAAATTTTCTTGTGTATTTACATACAGTAAATTAATTCACAGCATTTTCCTTCATCCTATCTGCTGTGTACATCATGTGCCTTCATTATCATAACCTGCTGACGTCATAATAAGCTGTATAGCCAAACGGCATAAATTTTATTTTATCACAAGTTCTTAAAATAAAAAAAGCTAACCCTATGCACTTTTCTGTACACGAACACAAGTAACTTAAGATGACAAGACCATAATCACAGAATGAAGGCAGTGAAACTTGTAATGTACGAATTTGAATGCATCTTCAAATAATCAGTTTTGTAATGTGTTTCTGGTGATTTTACGTTGCTGTTGGTGAATGTACGATAAAAGTTATTATTTTACAGACTTGGCAAGAAATCGTTCTACAAACTGTGAAGTTCAAGATAAAGGTGTCCCTGTGCACGTCTTGATGGCATATGGATGACTGGAGGAATAGCTCCTCTCATTCTTCAGACTGAAACTGGGTGGAAGTGACTGGTTAGATTTACCCTCCGGAGAAATGCTTTCTGTGCGCATTGAATAGGAGGCTTGGTGGGCCCGAGAGAAGGTCTGGGCGCTTTCGATAAGAGACAAATCTCTTGTCCATGCCGGGAATTTAACCACAGTTCCTCGGTCGGTCATCTAGCATGTAACCTAGCTACTATACCGAATACGACAGGTTACAACAGATGTAAATATGTAAACTTATTGCAAAACCAGAGTAGGTGAAATATCACGATGTGACTGGTAAAAACGTAGGTATGGTTTAAGTTTCTAACTGAAACATTATTAAGAAGTTGAGACTCAGGTACAATATTTAGGGTCAAAAATTGTGTTCCACTCTTACACAATATTTGTGGGTTACTTCTGACTGGCCTGCCTATGGCTGTATATTGTAACTTGGTTCCTGGCTTAGTGTCATGTAAGGCGATATCATTTCTAACAGATTCTTCGTAAATGAAGGCATCGAAACATCTTACAGTTTCTTAAGTAACTGAAACATCGTACAAAATATATGGAGGCTGAGATATAGACCATATTGCAGTAGTATGAATAAGAAGTTCCGTGAAGAATACACGAAGCTTAGTTCCCTCAAAATACCTTATTATGGTACTATAGTAATAAACGGTAAAAAGGTAACCCTGTTCCCGTCCGCGCCATGAAAGCATATAGGTGGAGTAGAGGTACAGCTCCACTGTTTCTTAATATCGACACTAGATGAAGTTGAGCGGTCAACTTCACGCTCCTGCCTCTAGCTTCAGGACAGATCCCCGGTACCCATTGAAGAGGGGACTGAATAGAACCCAGTGCCGGTCTGGACCGATTTTAAAAGGAGAAAGTCACTTTCCCCCGCCGAGATTCGAATCCCGGAACGTCCAGCCCGTAACTAGTCGCTATACCGGCTGAGCTATCCCGTCTTGAAGGAAAACTTGCCATAATTAATATAATAATAGTACATGTTATCAGTTCCTATGCATAATTTAATCTTATTAAAATTTCATCTTGTCCGAACTTTAAATTATACACATTCATACGTACATACACACATACACATACATACACACACACACATACATACATACACATAAATACATACATACATGCACACATACACACACATACATAGACATACATACATACATACACACACACATACATACATACATACATACATACACACAGATACATACATACATACATACATACATACATACATACACACAGATACATACATACATACATACATACACACAGATACATACGTACATACATACATACATACATACATACATACACACAGATACATACGTACATACATACATACATACACACATACATACACACACACATACATACATAATACATACACACATACATACATACACACACACACATACATACATACATACACATAAATACATACATACATGCACACATACACACACATACATAGACATACATACATACATACATACATACATACACACATACATACATACATACATACATACATACATACATACATACATACATACATACATACATACATACATACACACAGATACATACATACATACACACATACATACATACATACACACAGATACATACATACATACACACACACACACATACATACTTACATACATACACACACGCACGCACACATAGAGAGACACACACAAATGATGGAAGATGTACACGTGACATTAAATCAAGGATTGCCATGGCTAAAGCAGCTTTCCACAAGAAGAAGGTTCTTTTTACCAGCAAATTTAAATCAGAATTAAGGAACTAAATAGTAGAGTGCTACATTTGGAGCATAGCTTTGTGTGGTGCTGGAACATGGGCATTTCGGGAAGTAGATAAGGAATACGTGTACGTGGAAAACTTCCATGGTGCTGGAGAAGAATGGAGATCAGTGTAAGAAATGAAGCCTGATAAAACAATGCAACATTGTTAGGGGAATTCCCGAAAATATTGACGCTGCCAGAAATGAAACGTGGAAGCCGAAATAGCGTAGCCAGTATAGTGTCTAGGCTATGGAATGGACGGTCCGGAGTTGGAATCCCTGCAGGTTGAGGGAATTCTTCTCCAAAACATTCAGCCGAAAGGTCAAAGCTAACACATTACACTATACAGTATGGAAGGCATAACACCATCATGTGACTAACACTGAGTTGTTTATCTGTAGCTCGTATCAGTCGATAAGATTGCTGTATGTCACAGGGTGTGACAGCGAACAGCTGGGCGTATGATCCTGTCGCTCGCAGACGTGTTCACGTACGCGTGCAGGAAGCAACAGGTCTTGCAACGGGACGGGTGAGTAACAGAAGGCAGAGTTCCGCCCCAAACAGGACTTGTTCAGGTGCTGCGGTATTGGTTTTACATTCGTGTAATGGGCTGTCTGCATTCAGCTGCGGCCACAGCAACTGAATTTTGGACACTGGACAACAAATTTTTAATGATATTATGCTTCAGAGGTAACAGTAGCAATTTCTTATTAATTTCGAGGCGCTGGGCACGAATATGACAATGAAAACTCAAAATTGGCTACGGTTTCTAAGAAATCGGCAAACGTTTATCATATATTTAAGAAATATGTCCATCAGACACGTAACGATAGAAGCCCGCTTCTACTTGCGACTTCGCTAGGCCTGTCGCTTGTGTAGCTGCTCAGGAGCATTTCTGACGAGCGTGCAACGGTAGTCAGCCAACATGGAAGTGGACCACTTTCCCTGATATCATTTCTCCATCATTGCAATTTCCTGATGAAAAGTTCACCGTGCTCATCACTAACCATGCCGCAGTTGTCGGGGAAGAAATACAAGTGGGAATGAATCATGTGTATCTTTAAGGACATACTGCAACCAAGATTTGTTCACTTAAATGTGTATCCGTTTATTTAGATATTTAGCAACAATTTATTTGACTGGTCTGCTGTTTAGTTTAGTACAACTGTGGCAGTAGTTTTGACCGTTAGGTAACTTCGCGGATTTGAATGAGAGTCAATCAGAGAACACGAATTGGTGACGGCTGGATTTTTGTTTTGTTTCATCCGCCAATTGGATGCGTTCCCCTGTGCAGAACCTGGACCGTGGGCGGATGCTAATATTCCTTATTATATTCCCAAATATACGCAACAATATTTTCAGGATGGATAAAAATTTTATCACGGCGCGGAGTGCAGATAAGATTTTGTGGATATTGGTTTGAGCAACTCATATTATTATCAGTATTTTATATTCCAGATAAAATCTCTGTTATCAGTCCCAAACAGCGCATGAGTAATCACTACATTGCGATTAGAGTGGCAGCAGAGCTCGCAAATGAAGTAGTGTGCTGTAAAAGTAATAAAGGTAAACTGTGTCGTCCACAGTAAAAGAATTGTTGAAGAATAAGAGACAAACTTGATGTCACTGAGTTGTGCTTCAGCCTGCCACACGGATACCACCCCAACCCAGCCACACCGAAACTCCAACACACATCGAAACAAGAACACACGACCAATGTGGTGATACAACAAAAAAGTCGCGGGCTCCTGATGATGGATGTATTAATGTCCGAAACATGTTGAGCATAGAATAAGTGAAATAAAACTAAATAACTAGTGACATCAAGTTGGTCTCATATTCTTCAACTATCACAATGATGCACGGTCCAATATACAAAAGATAAAAGAAGTATTCATGAAACAAAACCCGAGTTTTCGGTTGCTTTTTCATGGTGACGAGACAAAGAAAGATGTAGTCGCCTGTTTAAAGTGTAAGAAATTCCGTCTTTGGGCACGCAAGGCGCAAATGGGGAATTTAAAATGTCACAAGAACAAATGTGAAATGTGACAAAACAGCACCGTTAGTTTGTCAGTTAAAACAGGGGATACAGACCCAGAGTCTCATCAAATTTCAGGTCAATTGCGACAAAGCAGGAGATAATCAGTTTGGAGATGGCGCCTGGAAATGTTTTCTTTCAAATGACACATTGGAAAAAAATTGTTGGCCTCACCCACAAAATGTGAGAGGGGTATTTGACTATATACTAAGGACAGAACTTCTGGGTGTTCGAATCCCCGCAAAGGTAAGAGATTTTTGCATTCTTGGCTCTGCGGCTCACACCCACCTAATCAGTTGGTACCGGGCTTGTTTTTCCAGTGTTGCTAAAATCCCAACATCTCATTTACTGTCAACGGGAAAGTCCATTTTAGTCCTCATTTGTATCAACTTTATTTCAAACACGCGACGCCCCTCTGTTCTTGAAGACGCTGTCGTATCAGGAGAATTTATTTTCCTTAACTTTAGGTCCATTCTATTTCAACTGTATGTATGTTGTTTATTTTAGATGTCCTCAAAATGACCGGACACAAAAGTGTAACCAGGCAGAGCGTAAACGATGCTTTAAGAATGTCTTTACCTACGGTTTCCTCAAATTGCGGTCCGTATCCGGGGAGGAAATCCGTGAAGAAAAGTAAGTAGCAACAGCTTTGTTTAGCGTATATACTAGTATAATATTATTAAAGAGTTATTTATTTTTCCTAATCTCATATTCTGAAGGCGATAGTATCAAATTACCTTCTTCTGGTTTGTTACGCCATGTAAAAATATGTCACCTTTCGTAGGAGAAATTTACTACCTCCATTTTCATCCTAATAGTGTAGCCTTCTACTCCGCAAATGGAGACATATTCACTTCGAACGTCAGTAAACAATTAACATATTTTGCGTTGTCACAGTCCAGTCCAGGAAATCACAACACCTGAACTTCTGTACTTTCAATTTATTACTTCCTACTACATGTTTTCGTCATTCGTCTGACCATCATTATGTAGAAAAATGTAAGTAGAAAAAGGTAAAATGCTACAGAAGCGAAGGTCTCTCCTGTAGAATTTTTCCTTTTGTACTTGCAAGATGCTACTTAATGATGGTCAAACGAATGGGCGAAATATGTAGTAGGAAGTAATAAACTGAACGTTGAAGTTCAGGTTTTCTGACTAAGAGGACTGAATTGATAGTGACTGATTGACACAGTGGGATTATGTTACCGAAAATTACTATGTCACGTCCGGAGTTATAAGCATAACATACATATAAGTTACTCCGGAATTGTATAAATACTTTATACCTGTATACAATTAACACACAATAAAACTTGATTGGATTTCTACTACGTATTTCGACCAAAACTGAACCTGAGGTTGACACGTACGAGTTATATAGGTGTTTTACGAGTAATGGACGTTATTACAAGAGATAACTTCCTAGGTTTTTGTGCACAGAGAAGTTCATACAAACATGTATCCTGTTTTGAACGGTTACGGAGTTGCGGCCTCTTGGAAATTAGAATAGAGGGTAAGGATTGCAGAAAAAAACATGGATTAAAATTTTAAACAGACAATGCCTGATAAATTTAAAGTACAAATTTAACTTCATTAAGTTGCCTTTAAATTGCACTGAACTATGCGTGGGAAATTTTTTTGAAAACTCCACCGCCTGCCGCAACGCACGTTGCCGCTCGGTTGTGAACAGCGCGAGTTGCTCATTGTGGCTCCCGCTGACTGCTGATAACGTCCGCCGCATCCAAAATGCGGCCGAGCAATGCATTTCGCGTTCCAACCTTCACGCTATAAACCATTTCTTTCCTTCTTCCCCATGCACAATAATCCAATGGGCATAAACCAGTGTCGTTATAACATGGTTTGGCTGTATTGTATGGTTTCTATATACGTTTAGTACCACCGGTCTTCCTTAGAACAAGGACAGAAAACCATGACAAACCTACATTAAGGTTCAGTTTCAAGCCACACATGTCTGCTACGTCTATAGCCCTGTAATTATTACTGACATTTTTATCTTTTATACAGGTAGTATTTGGCTACGAGAAGCTTACGGTGAACTTGATGTAATTCTTGAGGTGAAACAGCAACACACAACTGACACCCAGCCACACAGGCCAGATAGAGTGAATGGCGTAGACCACGGGTTTGAAACGTAAGTGGCAGCCTTGATTGGTGTGCGGGGTTTGCAGAGGGGCGACAACTTCGAACTTTTCTCCAACAGAAACTATGCCGGCAACTTTTATGACCTCGTGTATACCGCAGGTGGTCGGCGGTACAGTACATCATACAGCTGAAACACGCCGACAGCCATGTTAAAAAGAAGCTGACGGAAGAACAACTGGTGACATTACTGCAGAAATGTTTCAAATCCTACCGCGATATCAAACGTGGTGGGGAATTCGGAAACATTCCAGTTGATAAGACGGAGTTCATGATTTACACGAACAGAAAACTGGATCCCAAATTGTCACAGCATCAAGCAAAACAGACGAGAGTCGATGTCTTCTTTAAAACATGCGACAACGAAATATTCAACTTCATTCCAGGCAAGACCAAACAAAAGGATGTATATACTCTTCTAGAGGTTGCTGTTGTGAGAAGCAAAGATTGTCATCGTTCAGATGTTCGAGAAATGGTTAGTGAGTTTTGCAGTAAGGTGATAATGGCCACTTCTCAAAAACATAAATTTCAACTTGATGATGAGATACGTAAGGAGATAGAAGAATACGATGCATGCAACGCGGCCTGTGAAATATACAAAGCAGAGCTACTTTATTTCAAAGCGCGTGTCCAAACTTGGTTGAAGAACAAAAGAGAAGGTATGACGGCAGAAATGTTCAGAAATTGGCTGCAGGAAGTCAAGACTGAGGCTTATGCTCAGGTTGTCAGAAGTCAGCAGGTCTTGCAACGGGACGGGTAAGTAACAGAAGGCAGAGTTCCGCCCCAAACAGGACTTGCTCAAGTGCCGCAGTATCGGTTTTACATTCGTGTAATGTGCTGTCTGCATGCAGCTGCGGCCACAACAACTGAAGCTTGGACTGATTATGCTTGGTTGCCAGATCTACGCCGCCAGAGTTACATTCCAGAAACTAAGTTGTCATGATTTTTACATTGCACATTCCGTGCATTATGATATATTAAAATTCTGGTAACAGCAGCAAATGCACAATTCTAGAGACTATGTATTCTTCTATTACTAAGCTACTATGTGTTTCGGCATTGTCGCCACCTAAAGGGAGCTTAACACCAATATTTCATCAAAACATAAACCAATCAGTACTGCACATTGACATCACAACAAATCATGTTTATTGCAAAATTTTGGTTTGATTTTTAATGAAATTCTGGTGTAAGCTCCCTGAAGATGTCGACAATGACGAATCATGTAGGAGCTAAGTAATAGAAAGAATACATAGACTGTAGAATTGTGCATGCGTGTTACCAGATTTTTAATAAGATGTCATGAATTTATGACGAACAGAAAGTAAAAGGAACAACAGTCAAAACAATAACAATACACAGTCGAACTCCGTTATGACGTCATGCAAAGGACTGACTATTTTCTGTCGTTATATATGTGCGTTGTTATAACCGAGGAGTATAGTTATGGTTAGCAGTGAGGAATTAACTGGTACCATAGAATGACGATATAGATGAGGTGTCGCTTAAACCGATGTCGTTATAAGCGGGTTAGACTGTATTACTACAACAGTAAAGGCACACTGCGCGGAAAAAGCTTTTTCGATTTATTTTCACACCAAACTGATAAAAGCGCAACTAGGCAACGTGGTACTCGCGAACTTTATTTTCCTTTAACGGCGCTTCCAAGCCTTCGTCCCTTTCATATTTAATGACGTTGCATGTTGCCTCAAGCTCCAATTATTGTGACAGCAAATGTGCCCACTGTTGGTTTATTGTGTATTTGATTGACTTTTCAATTAAATGTGTATCTGTTTATTTAGATATTTAGCAACAATTTGTTTGGCTGGTCTGCTGTTTAGTTTAGTACAGCTGTAGCAATAGTTTTGGCCGTTAGGTAACTTACCTGAATTGAATGAGAGCTAATCAGAGAACACGAATTGGTGACGGCTGGAAATTTGTTTTGTTTCATCCGGCAGTTAGATACGTTCCCATGTACAGAACCTAGACTCTTGTGCGGATGCTGATATTCGTTATATTCCCAAACATACGTAACAATATTTTCATGATGGATAAAAATTTCATCCTGGCGCGGAGTGCAGATAAATTGTGCATACTGGTATGTGCAACTCATATTAATATCGGTATTTTATATTCCAGATAAAATCTCTTATCAGTCCCATACAGCGCATGAGTAGTCACTACATTGCGATTAGTGAGGCAGCAGAACAGCAAATGAAGTAGTGTTGTAAAATTATTATGGATAAACAGTGTCTTCCACAGTAAAAGAAGTTTAATTTTTTGGTTACTTTTTCATGGTGACGAGAAAAAGAAAGATGTAGTCAGTTGCTGAATGTCCACCCGTAGGCTATACAAGACACAAACTGGGACTTTAAAAAGTCACAAGAAAAAATGTGAAATGGGCCTAAACAGCGTCGCTAGTTTAATGTCATTGAAAGCACGGTTTAAAGACCAAAGTATCATCAAATTGCAGTTCAGCCGCGATAAACCGGGAAATGATCCGTTTGGAGATGGCGTCTGGAAATGCTTTCTTTCAAGTGACACATTGCTAAAAATTTGTTCACTTCACCCAACAAATATGTGAAGTGTATCAGAGTCGGGACTTGACTGTACGAAGGACTGGACTGCTGGGTGTTCTAATCCTCGCATAGGTAGGAGATTTTTGCATTCTTGTCTCTGCGGCTCACCCACCCAACTAATCAGTTGGTACCGGGCTTATTTTTCGAATGTTGCTAAAATCCCAAAATCTCATTTACTGTCAACGGGAAAGTCCATTTTTGTCCTCATTTGTATCAACTCTATTTCAAACACGCGACGCCCCTCTGTTCTTGAAGACGCTGTCGTATCAGGAAAATGTATTGTCCTTAACTTTAAGTCCATTCTATTTCAACTGTGTGTATGTTGTTTATTTTAGATGTCCTCAAAATGACCGGACACAAAATGTAACCAGGAAGAAAGGAAAAGCTGCTTTAAAAATGTCTTCACCAACAGTTTCCTCAACTTCCGCTCCGTATCCGGGGAAGAAATCCGCGAAGAAAAGTAAGTATTGTCCGAACGTTCGTGATCAGAAGCAACCGTTTTGTTTAGCACACAGTGTAGTATAATATTATTAAAGAGCTCTTTATTTTTCCTAACCTGAGATTTTGAAGGCGGTATCAGATTACCGTCTTCTGGTTTGTTACGCCGTGTAACCTATTCGGAATGCTGTGTGGCGTGGGAGATGTGTTTTGTCTTCATTTAGAACGTTAGTAAATAGTTAACATACTTTACGGTGTCACTAACAGTCCAGTCCAGACAACACCTGAAATTTTGTACACTCAGTTTGTTACTTCCTACTGCGTGTTTCGTTCATTCATTTGACCATCATCAGGTAGCATAATGCAAGAACAAAAAGGAGAATTCCGCACACGAGGCTTCCCCTTCTTTAGCATTATTCCTTTTTCTACTTCCATTTTCCCTCGTTGTTGATGGTCAAACGAATGGCTGAAACATGTAGCAGGAAGTAATAAATTGATTGTACAAAAATTTCAGGTGTTCTGATTGCGTGGACTGAATTATTAGTGACTGATAAACACAGTGGTATTACTTACTTACTCTATGGAGCAGAGTCGTTCTCGAGAAGCTAACTAGCTCTGCATCTAGTCAAGAAATTCCCCGCACTTTATGTAACCCAAAAGTTCATCACCGTATTCACAAATGCTCGCCATCTGTCCCTATCCTGAGCCAACTCCATCCAATCTCCACCCCCTCCCACTTCCCGAAAATCCATCTTAATATTACCTTCCCATCTACATCTGGGTCTCCCCAATGGTCTCTTTCCCTCAGGTTTCCCCCTAGGACCCTGTGCACACCTCTCCCCTCCCCCATACGCGCCACATGCCCCACCCATCTCATTCTTCTCGATTTTACCACCCGCACAATATTTGGTAAGAAGTAAAGATCCTTAAGCTCCTCATTATGTAATTTTTTTCCATTCCCCTGTTACTTCGTCACTCTTAGGTCCAAATACTCTCCTCAACACCCTGTTCTCAAACACCCTCAGCGTACGTTCCTCCCCCAATGTCAGCGACCAAGTTTCACACCCATACAGGACAACGGGCAGAATTATAGTTCTATATATCTTGAAATTTAAATTTTTGGACAACACCCTGGATGACAGAAGATGCTGCACCGAATAATAGCAAGCATTCCCAACTTCAGCCTGCACTTAATTTCTTCCTGAATAGAATTTTGATTTGTTAACGTTGTTCCCAAATATTTGAATTCTTCCACCCTCTCAATGGAAACACAGTGGGATTATGTTGCCGAAATTGACTGTGTCACGTCCGGAGTTATAAACATAACATACATAGAGGTTACTGTATAGTCGTATAGACACGTTATACCTCTATACAATAAACACAAAATAGAATTTTATTGGATTTTGGCAACATATTTCAACCAAGAAATACAGAGTGCTTCACGAGATATGGACGATTTTGCAAGAGATGATTTCCTACTTAAACATACGTCCGATTTTGAACGGTTACGGAGGTACCACCTCTTGGAACTTAGAGGCTAGGGATTGCAGAAATGATATGGAGTAAAATATGGAATAAAATTATAAATAGACAATATTTAATGTATTTAAAGTATAAATTTAACTCAAATTCATGAAGTTGAACTCTTTTTGAGGTAATTTTTCGATAACGCCACCCCCTGCAAAATCGCATGTTGCCGCTAGGTTGTGAACAGCGCGAGTTGCTCGTTGCAACTTCCGCTGGCTGCTTCTGATGCCATCTGCCGCATCCCAAATGAGGCAGAGCAATGCATCTCGCGTTCCAACATTCACGCTGCAAACCATTGCTTTCCTCGATCCCCTTACACAATACTCGAATGGGCATAAACAGATGTTATAACCGTGTTTGACTGTATTTATGGTTTCTGTGTACTACGTTTAGTACCACCGGACTTCCTTAGAACAAGAACAGAAAACCACGACAAACCTACATTAATGCCATATTTCAAGCAACACATGTCTGCTATGTCTGTAGCCCCGTCATTATTACTGACATTATTATGTTTTGTACAGAAAAATCCCGGAGAAGAAAAACTAAACCTCTCAAGGTGACACAGCAACACACATCTGACTCCCAGCCAAACGGACATGGAAGAGTGGAAGGCGAGGGCCACGGGTTCGAGACCCAAATAGAGGCCTTGATTGGTCTGAATGGCTTGAAGAGAAGCGACAACTTCGAACACTTCACCAACAGAGACATTGCTGGCAATTTTGTTGACATCATGTACACAGCAGATGATCGGTGGTACATCATCCAGCCGAAACACGCCGACAATCTAGATGAAAATAAACTGACAAATGGAGAACTGGTGATAGTACTACAAATACGTTTCAAATCCTACTCTGGTATCACAAACAAAAGAAACAGAAACACAAACAAGTCGGAGTTCATAATTTACACGAACAGAAATCTCCGACCCGAATTGTCAGAGCATACAAGAATACAGACGAGAGACTATGTCTTCTTTAAAACACGCGACAAAGAAATATTCAAGTTCGTTCCAGGCAAGATAAAAAAACTGACATATACTCTTTTATAGAGAATGTTGTGGAGCGAAATAAAGATATTCATGGTTCAAGTGATCGAGAAATGATTAGTGAGTTTTTGAGCAAGGTGATATTGGTTGCTTCTGTAGAAGGTAAATGACAAATTGATGATGAGGTACATAAGGAAATAAAAAAAACGGGATGCAAAAATAAAAGTTTCCCATAAAACGTAAGGAGCAGAACTACGTTATTTGAAAACTGGGGTAGAAACTTGCTTGAAGAAGAGAAAAGAAATTGTGACTGCAGAAATGTTCAGAATTTGGCTGCAGGAAGCCGGAACTGAAGCTTGTCGTGATCTGGTTAGAAGTTTGTTTGTGAGCTGCAAGAAGGAGTTTGTCACAACAGGAATTAATTTTTCCAACAGTGAAATCTCACGGCTTCAAGCCGAACTGTCCAATAAGCGCTCTGTTCACGTAAGGTCAGATGCAGTCGCAATCTGCGGTGAACTGCTGCTGAAGTGTCTGCCTGAATCAAAATGCATCTTCGTTACTTTGAAATCGCTACAGAGTTACA
>Ga0123357_10005626_pt1 | contig 15075 bp, 15 predicted proteins | sample TergutEmb28metaG_FD_89873 | JGI IMG/M metagenome (GOLD analysis project Ga0123357, IMG submission 89873) | Embiratermes neotenicus P4 segment gut microbial communities from Petit-Saut dam, French Guiana - Emb289 P4 | ecosystem: Host-associated > Arthropoda: Insects > Digestive system > Gut ...
CATCTTGATTACGCACTTTCAGCGCTTAGGATGTCATTCATTCCTCTTTCGATGGGCGTTGCCCATCGCTATTGATAACCGCTCTTTCAGAGCTATTTGCGCTTAACCTGACGGCTATGGTCAAAGACTACGCCGAACAGCAGTACCTAACATTCTCGGATATATAACATAATAAGCAATTACAAAATACAAAGATAATAGAATAATAGAAAGCCGGATATAATCGGGCAATTCTGTATGACGGGTAACAAACGATTCCAAAAAACCGGCAACGATAAAAATAGGAATAGTACCTATTACGATTTTTGCGCCTCTTTTCGCGCCTCTCACAAATGATTCGATGCGCGTATAAGTTTTAGGAAATAACCATCCGTTTCCCATCGTTAATCCTGCAGCTCCGGCTACAATGAGAGCCGATATTTCCAATATGCCGTGAATCCAAAGTGTGAGGAATGAATCCCAAAACAATCCGTGCTCAAAAAAGAAATATTGAAAAGAACCTAACATAATACCATTGGTTAACAGCAGGTAACCCGAAGCTAAAGAAGTGAAAATTCCCGCCATAAATACTTTGAATGATACGCTGATGTTATTTATCGTTATACCATAAAACATTATTTGTTCATTCATTGATTTGTAAACTGCCATCGGATCATTATTCTTGATATTTTGTAATGTCATATCTACATAAGAATCTCCCATAATAACCCGCACAAAATCTTTATCATTTGCTGCCGAAAATGCTCCGATCAGAATACTTGTTGTAAAAATTAAAAATGAATACAACAGTTCTTTGCGGGCATGAAACATCACTTCAGGTATTTCATGTGTCCAAAAAGTAATAATTCTGGAAAATTTCTCTTTCTTTTTCTGATAAATAAACTGGTGTAGTTTGGAAGACAAACTGTTAAGATATGCCGTGATTTTTGATGCAGGATATTGAGATCTGGCAAATGACAGATCGTTGGTGATATCAATATAAATATCGGCCAAAACATCAGGCGATTGCTGGGATGCTTTGTGCAAACTTTCTTCGTATTGTTTCCACTTTTCTTTGTTTTGGCGGATAAATACAGCTTCTTTCATTTAAATTGATGTATAATTTGCAAAAATAAAAAATTATCTTTGCACTTGCAAACAAATGTGAAATATGGAATCGATTGATATACTCACCGGCCAGCATGTAACTATCAAATACGAACCGGCAAGCGTCGTACAGCGTATGGCCGCCTTGATATTGGATTCTATTTTTATCGGTTTATATATCACTGCTTTAATATTCTTGTATTTTAATGTGCTTGATAAATCATCAATTGCAGAAAGCGCCATAATTTCAATTATAATCATTTTATCTTTACCCATTTTATATTATCATGTAATGTTTGAAACGTTGATGTCGGGGAAAACTCCCGGTAAGGCTATCTGTAAAATAAGGGTAACTAATATAGACGGTTCAACTCCCGGATTTGTAGCTTATTTTTTACGATGGCTTCTTTTACCAATCGATATACTTCCTTATGGCGGAATAGGCGCCCTTTGTATTTTGTTTACTAAAAATCACCAGCGTTTAGGTGATTTGGCTGCCGGTACTACGGTTGTAAAAACCTTTGTTGCATCGTCCAAATATGATTTGGATAATGAATTTTATGAGTTCAAAGACGATTATCAGCCGGTTTATAAGGAGGCTGAATTGTTATCTGATGGCCAGATAAGTCTTATTTCTAATTTACTACAGGATCCTAAAAATAAGCATGAGGCTGAAACGGCTATTGAAGAATTGGCTTATAAAATCAAACAAAAACTAAATATTAAATCCGAATTGAATGACCGCCGTTTTTTAGAAACAATAGTGAAGGATTATAATTATTATGCGACGCTTGGAATTTAGGGGTTTAAGATATGCCGCACACTATATTTTATTGTCTCCTGATAAGATTCTCAAACAACACTATATTGAATTAGATGAGAATGATAGGATTGTAAAAATTGCTCCTCTGGAGGAAGAAATGGAGGAAACCGTTTTTTATAATGGTATATTATTTCCTTCTACGGAAGAAATCAGCATACAAACTTTAATTGATTTGAAGATAGAAGGCAGTCTCATGTCTGTAGCCGATGCTTTATTCAAGTCCGGTATTATTGCTTCCGAACATGCAAATAATGTATTTATATACCATTTAGACGGAATAAACTTGTCTTCGTCTGAATTCCGCACAAGTAATGGCCGTAGCAACTGCTACATTCAAAGACTCTGAAGTTGCTTTACCAACAGGATAATTGGGGATATACAATTTTTCATTAATAAATTGTTCAATTTCAGGAGAAATACCGTTTCCTTCGTTTCCCATCACAATTAATCCCTTATGGCTTAATGTTTTCGTATAAATATTTGTTCCGGTTAAAAAAGTTCCGTAAATCGGCATATTCTTATTCTTACTTAAAAAATCAACCAAATCCATATAGTGCACTTTTACTCGCGCTAAGGCGCCCATAGTTGCTTGAACTGTTTTGGGATTATAAACATCTGCCGTGTCAAAGGAGCAGATGATATTTTCGATACCAAACCAATCGGCAATACGAATGATAGTACCCAGATTCCCCGGATCTTGTATACGGTCTAATACTAAGCTTAATTTTTCAGATAATTCGATAGTATTTAATTTACATTGCGGTTGCTTAAAAACAGCTATTACCTGCTGCGGGTTTTTTAATAAGCTGGCTTTGCTTATCTCACCGGTCTCTGCGATAACTGTTTGGGAAGCTTTAATGTCTCCCTGTGTTGCCAGCCACGAAGATTCGCAGCATAATAACTCGCAATCAAAATAAGGCAATAAGTCTGCGACTAACTTATTTCCTTCTGCTAAGAAACAACCACTTTCATCTCTGTACTTTTTCAGAGCAAGCGATTTGATAAATTTTATTTGATTTTTACTTAACATAAATTTGCAACAAATTTAGGAAATAATATCGCAGAGAAGTAAAATTTTATCTAAGTTTGTAGGTTAAAATTTATTAGTATATCAATTTCATTGAAAAGTCTACAAGTTCAAATATATATAAGTTTGGCGATAATTTTTGTTGTGTTGGGGATTACTTCTTGTAACACAACTAAATATGTGCCGAATGATGAATATTTGTTGGATAGAGTTAGTATCAAAAGTGATATTAAAGAGTACGGTTTTTTGGAATTAATTCCGTATGTAAAACAAAACTCCAATTCAAGAATGTTCTGGTTGTTCAGAACCCAATTGATGATATACAATTGGTCGGGGCGGGATACTACCCGTTGGATTAACCGGCAACTTAGAAAAATGGGCGAACCTCCGGTGATTTTTGATTCTACATTAGTATATAAAACCAATAATGAATTGACCAAATTCTTTGTGAACAAAGGTTATATTAATGTTGGTGTTGAATCGGAAATAGAGAGGAGGAAGCAAAGAGCCAAAGTTACGTATAATGTCAAAGTCAATGAACCTTACCGGATTCGTAATTATGAAACTGAGATACCGGATTCTGCCATTTATGAAGCCCTACATCAAGAAGGAGGCCATCCAAGGCGTATTTCAGGAGAGCAAGCCTCATTAAGAGCTCCTCTGGTTAAGGAAGGAATGTTGTTTGACAGGAATATATTAGATAAAGAAAGGGATCGAATAACCAGATTGTTACGAAACAGAGGATATTACGCTTTCGATAAAAATTTTATTACTTATGATGCCGATAGCTCGTTGAATGCTAATGCTGTTGATTTAATGATGCGTCTACATCTTTATCCCGAATTATTGCCTATTGGAATTTTTGCCGAAGTTCCCCATCGAAAATATTATATAGATAAGGTTTTTATTTATACGAATTATGATCCTTTACGTGCTGTAACTGAAGGAGAAAACTATATGGTTAGAGATAGTGTTGTGAGAGGAAATTATACGATCTATTTCCCCGGTAAGTCGTCTCCTATCCGTCCAAATGTGTTGATGGCTCATAATTATATGAATTCGGGAAGACCTTATTCACAACTAAGGGAAGAGATAACATATTCGGCTTATTCGGGACTTTCGGCAATAAGTAATATCCAACTTCGTTTTGAAGAGACCATGAGAAATGATACGGCATTCCTTAATTGCCATATTCTTACGACGCCTACAAGAAACCAATCCGTCGCGTTTTCTGTTGAAGGTACCAATTCGGCCGGTGATTTTGGAGTTGCTTCTTCTATCGGGTATACTCATAGAAATATTTTCAGAGGTTCTGAAACTTTTAATATAAAATTGCGAGGCGCTTATGAAGCGATTTCCCAGAATTTTTCCCAGAATTTTTTGGATCTTGGAGTAGAGACTTCTATCGGGTTTCCGAAAGTTTTGTTTCCATTTTTATCGAACTCTTTTAGTCGAAGGATGAGAGCTTCTACAGAACTGGCTTTTGGCTACAATTATCAAACTCGTCCGGAATATGACCGCAGCTTATCTTCCGGTGGACTGAGGTATATATGGCAAAATAGAGGATCCGGGGAAGCAAGGCATCAAGTCAACCTAATAGATATCAATTACATATCCGTACCCAGGCTTTCTCCATTATTTGTAGAAAAATTACCTCCCGATGCTCTTTTATTCGGATATACTAATCAGTTCATCGTTGGATCCGGATACATTTATTCCTATTCTACATACAGTCCTTTTCAAAAACAACGAAATACATATTCTTTTCGGGGATCGATTGAATCGGCAGGGAATATACTATCGGGAATATGTACTTTATTTAATTTGCCTAAAAATAAAGATAATTCCTTTGAACTTTTTGGGGTTCCGTATGCTCAATACGTAAAAGGAGAAATAGATTTTTCCAGAACAATATTTTTAGACAAGCATAATTCTATTGCATGGCGTGTTGGTACGGGACTTGCTTATCCATACGGGAATGATACAAAGATTCCATTTGAAAAACGATATTATTCGGGAGGCGCCAATAGTGTCAGAGGGTGGGAAGTACGGACGTTAGGCCCGGGAAAATATGTTCCGAATGAAAATACCACTTTTTATAACCAGACCGGAGACATTAAATTAGATTTAAATCTCGAATACCGTACTAAATTCTTTTGGCGATTTGAACTTGCGACTTATATTGATGCGGGAAATGTATGGACTGTCAGAAATTATGATTGGCAGCAGGGAGGTCTATTCAAATTTAATTCTTTTTACAAAGAAATAGCAGCGAGTTACGGGTTTGGACTTCGTTGGGATTTTGATTATTTTTTAATACGGTTTGATACCGGGTTCAAATCATATAATCCCGAAAAAGACGGTCGAGATCGCTGGGCGATTCTTCATCCAAATTTTAAGGAAAATTTTGCATGGCACTTTGCCGTCGGGTATCCTTTTTAACTTCGTATTACTTCGAGCCTTTTTGAACTTTCTTCTTCGTTTCTTTGCAAATATCTTAAATTATCTTATCTTTGCAACCGCAAAAATAAGGATGGTCCGGTAGCTCAGTTGGATAGAGCAACAGCCTTCTAAGCTGTGGGTCGTGGGTTCGAATCCCGCCCGGATCACAATATTCCCTGTAAATCATTGATTTATAGGGATTTTTATTTTAATGGTACGGAATAATGTACGGAAAATGTGAGTTTTTTTACTTTCAAATTTGGCACACTATCCGGTCACAAAGAAGGTAGTAAAGCATTTGCTCACTGCCGGAACATTGACGATGAAATGAAAACGGAACTTGTAAGTATGTTGGAATAATATTACTTTTGCATATCAGCAGCAAAATTGATATGAATTTTGAAAAATTTAAGCAAAGATTGCAGGATATTACCATTCCTGAAGATATGTGTAAAATCTTGAATGATATTATTGATAAGGAAATTATCAAGGATAATGACAATGTTTATCTTAAAGTACTTTTAAATCAAAAGGACAATGATTTTACTGTATTGCAAAATTTTTTAAGTTTGTTTGAGGAAGAAAAGAAAGGTGATAAATTAATTTGGGAAACGGAAAAAAAGGATAGACAAATAGAATTTACCCTAATGAATGGTATAATACCTCAAAAAAATAATTTGACCCTATACTCAAAAAAAATATGGAATATAACAAATCAAATAAATGCAATAAAGTTTGCCAAAAAATATTTAAACGAAAAAATCAAAACCCTAAAAACTATCTGTGAAATTGATACTAACTATCAATTGGATAAAAATAAGGAAGAAAACCAATCTGCCGGAATAAAAGAAGAAACTAGAAAAACAATTCAAAACTATTGTATCATTAACAGGGAAGATAATCAATATATGGTTAAATATTTGGATGAACTTAATGATACATTTCATTTCAATGATCCTACAACTCGAAAAAAGACTTTTGGTGCAGTTTGTCTTATTTTATTCGAGAAAAACAAAAATAATACGAAAATATTTAAAGGTGCTCAAAATTTCACCCATTTAGCGAAGTTATTGTCTGCTTATTGGGACTTCCCACTTCCCACTGACATAAGAAAGAATAAGTATAAAGGTGAGGCTAAAAAGTTAAAAGAAAAACATATTATCTTGGAAAGACTATTGTTTTAATCCCCTCAAAATCCCTTGTAAAATCCCCTCCGGGCGGGGGATTTCTCTTTGTATCAGCCTTTTGTATCTGCTTCAAATTCCCCTTTTCTACCCTTTATTTTTTTATCTATATATTTGTTATTCAGAGGAATAATCGGACGTGTCGTGACCTCTGAAAAATAATTATTAATTAAAAAAAAGATTTATGGCAGATTTTGCATTAAACAAACTTGAGATTATTGGAAACGAATCTCAAGTAAACGAAGTGAAAAGTTTCTTACGAGGTAATCCTTTTAAGGATGGAAGTGAGCAGTGTATTGATTTTAATAAAATCGTTCCGATGCCGCCGGAAATTGAAGTAGAAGAAATATTTGGTTGGCGTTTGGATAATTGGGGTGTCAGTTGGAACGTTTGTGATCAGTGGATAGAATTACCCAATACAATTATATTCACAACCATATTGAGTCCGGTACTTGAATTGATGAAAAAACTAAGCGTTCAATTCCCAAGTGTTGAATTTATATACGGATTTGACTACCCGGACGTAATAGAATCTACATGGGATTCTTATTCAATCAAAAATGGTGTTGAGGTTTTAATCGGGCAATACGATGGAGAAGATTGTCCTCCAATTTTTAGTAATTGATATACTCGTGATATGGTAAGAGATTACCACTCCGGTATACAAAAAACCACCGTAGAAAAATTTTTACGGTGGTTTTTTATTGACAATCAATGAATTACATTACTGCTTTTTGACAATAATCTTTTTTATCAAAGGTATTCCATCTATGTATATCCGGGCAAAATAGAACCCATTAACCAAACCGGAAACATCTAATTTATCTGTTATGTTATTATTTATCAAAACACACATTCCCGATTGATTGTATATTTCTATTTTTTCAACCGGATAATCGGAGCGGATAAACAGGTAATCCTTAGCAGGATTGGGATATACTATTATATCTCTTTTTTCTTCTAATTTTGGAACTTCAATTGAAGTTATTTCCAAATCTTCTTGACTCTTAAAAATTGGCAACCCTTTAAAAATAGAATTTATATTAGACATTTTCCATATTTCATCAAAATCCCATTTCAAATTTTCTTCAATCCATGATTGGGATTGGAAAGAGCTAATGTCTGTATTATCTGTTGAATAACAATTTTCAATTATGGCTGATGGACTTATTCCACCGGAATAAGAAAATCGTTTTATAAAACTGCCAGAAGTGTTTTCTCCTACTTTTGCAGCAGACGATGATAAAATATTTCCGGTATTGAAGCAATCTGTAATCTTGCATTGTCCCCCTTTTCCTGTTATGCCTCCTGAATGAGAGTAAGACTCCGCACCACCATAGTCCCAAAGTACGTTTGCATTGGAAGAGGAAGAAGAAGAAACATCTCCGGCATTATAACAGTTTTTAATGGTTGCGCTGCCTTCGGCACATATTCCTCCGGCTACAGAATTTGAAGATGCTGAAAAATAAGTAGCTCCACGATTACTCCGAACTTGAGATGTGGAAGTTGCAGAGATACGTCCTACATTGTAGCAATTTATTATAGAGGCATTGCCATATCCGCATATTCCCCCTACTTGAGAATAGGTTTCTGTAGAACCATCGTAAATATCACTTCTTGAAGAAGAAGAAATCCACCCTACATTGTAGCAATTTATTATGGAAGTACCATCATATGCCACTCCGCATATTCCTCCTGCTGAAGAACGATAATTGTCTGTTATTGAAACGGAAACCATTCCATAATTGCTACAGTTTTCTATCAATGAAGAAGAGGCTGAACCGCATATCCCCCCAATTTCAGAAGGTAATCCATATGGGCTATTTCTAAGAATAAGAGAAATGTTTCCGTATACAGTCAGGTTTTGTATCATTGCATTACGAATTGCACCAAATAAACCAACAGCATGGACATTAGAGTTCCTTATGTTAACATAAATCTTATGTCCGCCTCCGTCAAAGATTCCGCTAAATACGTTATAACGAGTAAAGTAGCCATTAGAATTAGGATTATTATTTCCGATGATAGTAGTAATAGTATCCGTTTCTATCAAATCATTAGTCAATAAAAAATAAACTCCTGAATAGGTATTCCCGCCATTTACGGAATCAGCCAAAGTTTCCATATCCTTTTTGGAAGAAATCAGAAAAGGCTCGGCTACTGTTCCGCCACCTCCGCTGTATGGGTTGGGTATTATGGTAAGTTTTCCTATTTCGTAAGCTGCAAAGTTGTAATTATTTGCAACCTTTCCACCGGAACAAGTTATATCATACTCTCCCACATCACTATATTTTGTGGCAGTTGTAGCAATTGTAGGCTTCAGTATGATAACATCTTCTTCTGTATCTCCATTTACAAATCCACCATTATAAGAAAATGTTAGTATTGGATTTTCACTTAAGTAATACCTTGTAATATCATTCGGAATTACTTTTATGTCACGTTTCAATATTTTCAATAATCCAGTTTCATAAATAAAATTATAGTTGGTTGCGCTGCCTCCCGAACAAGTAATTTCATAATCTCCAATTGGACTGACCTTTGTAGCCGTTGTAGTTGCTGTCGGCTGTATGGAAATATCAACAGCCGAATTACCATTTACAAAACCATTATAAGATATTGATAAGAAAGGATTATTGTCTCCATAAGCCCTTGAAATAATATCAGGTATTGCAATTAAATCTCGTTTGCCAATTTGTAATAAACCGTTTTTGTAGATAAAGCTATAATTTTCGGCTTCCGCTCCAAATGGAGTAATGAGATAATCGCCCACATTGCTTGTGGCTGTAGCACCGGAAAAGTCAGGCAATTTGGTTAATACGGCTTCTGTTTCGTTATTGACGAATCCGAAATAACGACAAGTGAATTGTGGAGTGTCTCCGTAAATACTCGTAATGGTATCAGCTTGAACTGTCAATGTCGCTTTGTTGATAATCTGTTGTATCTCAAATAACCAATCAGTAGTTTCCCAATTATGCCTTGCTGTTATTGTAACAGCTCCTAATTTCTTTGCTATTAAAATATTTTCTGAAATTTCTGCAATGGTATTATCTGATGACTGAAAAGTTATAGGAAAATTATTTTTATTTAGATTAATAATATCGCCATAGTTTATTTTACTTGAAACAAGGTTAAATATTATCGCAAATTCGTTTAATCCAATAGAATCAATCAATCTAATAGAACCATTAAAATCTTTTCCATCTTTACTGTTTGCATCCTGACTACTCCTTATTGCGCCATTTATTTGCATCATAGCCAAAGCATAACAATTTTGAATAGTCCCACCACTACTACTACTACCAACTATCCTTCCTGCATTACTACTGTTATTACTGCCTCCTCTTCTAGCAGAAATAGTAGCATTTATAACCATGCAGTTGGTAATTACAGTAGATGATACACTCCCGCAAATCCCTCCGGTATAAGGATTAATATTAGTTACTGATGATGAAATATTTCCTGTATTGTAGCAGTTGTTAATTGTTGTGGACGAGGCATATCCACAAATTCCTCCGGCATAGGAAGACGAGGAGGAGGAGGCTGAAATATTTCCTATATTATAGCAGTTAGTAATTGTTGTGGACACAGCATATCCACAAATCCCTCCGGCATAAGGAGCAAAAGAATTATTACTTATTGTAACACTACCTGTTACTCCCAAGTTCTTGATAACAGCACCGGAAGTATAACCAAAAATACCGACATGCTGTACCTGTGCTGTAGTAATAATACTTATATTTGCATTTACCTTGTAACCGCCACCATCAAAAGTCCCTCTAAAAGGATAAGTACTATTAGTACCTATAATAGTAGTAACAGCCTCTGTGATATCTTGTGTTAGTAAAAAATATTTACCTGAAGTATTATATGCCGTAGTCAAAGCCTGCATATCTGCTTTGGAAGAAATGAGATAAGGGTCGGCTTCTGTGCCGGAGCCACCGGAGTAAGTTTGAGCAATGGCGGAAAGTGTTATGAATAAACACGTTAAAAGGGTAATGTTTTTTTTCATAACAATTCCTCATTAATGATTATTTGTAGATTTACTTTAATACCCGACCCCCGAACTGTTTTTATAAAGTATTTTTGAAAATCGTTATGGATAGGAGATTCTTTTGCAAAATCTTCATTTTGAGAAAGTTTTAACGCACACAAATATGCACGACAAAAATCTGTGTAATCGTTTGTTTCAATGTCTTTTTCCCCTATATGACACAGTATATCAAACACATAATCCTTTTCACTTTTACCCGACACTCGCCATAATTCACGAAAGTGATTTTCTCTTTTTGTTGCTAAAAAAGAATATTCAATTCCTGTGTCTGTTACAATAGTTTTTCCAAAAGTGCATGTGTCAAGAATAGGAGATTCTTGTTCTTCAATGATAGAAGTTTCAAACCAACCATCAGTCATTGCTTCATAAACCACATTGCCACAATTTGGACATGTTGCTTCTTCTTTTTCTTTTCCACCGGGAACTCCCATAAGATGTTCAAAAACAAAAACGTGTTTTCCACATTTTTTACATTGAGTCTCGTGATTTCTTGCTGCTGCCATAATCATTTTTCCCTACTTTTTTACAGGATTTTCGGGCTTTCCTCTTCTTCAGTTCCTAAGAAGTAAATGATTACAAAAAAGAAAAGTGTGGAACTGACAACTCAATTAAGACAAACAGGTTCTACCAAAACCTTCGGATATTAAATAAGCAACAGCCCCACACCATATACAGGAATATGGTTAGGAAGGACTTGCTCATTCTCTATCCTTAGAACTGGTAGATTCGTTTGTCGAGAATTAAGCAAACACTTTCCGTGTTTAACAAAAATGTATGTGTCCTAAGACACACTGCAAAGATAGCTATTTTTGTTAATTCCAAGTGCTTTTCTCCCTTAAGTGAAGCCGTTGCTATACTTTAATTTTGATTTCGTTACAAAGGTAAGCTATTCTCTTGAAAGTGAAGTTGTGTGTCCGGTGTCTTATTAAACTCTATTGAACTATACTGATTTTGAGGAACTATGTTGATTTTGAGGGTATCGGATAGTTACGCATATCGCCGAAAAAATTTTTTGAAAAAAAAATTAGTTTTTCAGGTATTTTTTACTCGCTTTTTGTATTTGCTTGTATTTTTCAGTTACCGCTCCCTTTTCGCCTCGTTTGGTAGAATGTTTGAATAAACGGTGGAAATGAAGTGTATTATCGCTTTCAACAACAATTTCCAATTGGTTATTGCTTATTAATTCCAATATTTCTTTGGCTCTTTTTTCGCCTTTGGTGGCGTGGTCTTCCAATTCTTTTATCTTCGCTTCAATCAAAGGTTGGTTTGCTTTTTCTCTTTCCAACTCATCACGCCATTTCAGGGGATTAAATTCTTCAATGCTAAATTGTGGGTATAGATGGTATTTTTTATATACTTTTCGCATAATATTGATAATGACTTCCTGCTTACATTCTTTCTTACTGTTGATGTCAAGTACGATAATAGCATCGTGTATTGTTAATGCTTTACAATCCCTCCGGGCGTAAACCTTTTCCAAAATCTCAAAAAATATAGTGCTTTCTAATTTCATCATATCGTTTGAAATATATTTTGTTTTTCCCTCTAACACACATAAAAATTTTGCTACCATCTTGTCCGTAAACTCTGTATATTTGCTCATTGCTTCATACGGTGCAAATTTCCGCTCAAATTTCAACTCTCTAATCAATTCAAAAACATTGGGATAAACTGCTTTGAATGCTTTGGCAAACATTTTTCCGTATGCAGAAGTAGAATGAGAATAAAATACTTCGTGGAATATTGTTTGTTTTACATCCGTCCGGTTTAAGCCATATTCTACAAAACTATCTTTGAAGTCCTCCCAAAATTGCCCGGTAGATGTCTTCATAATATACAACCACACGTCATTTGGAATTCTTGTAAATTCGTTTTTCTGTTTTTTATTGACACATATAGAGTTACAGATATTTTCAATAACATATATATTAGGGTTGTTAATGTTTACAGTAAGGCTACTATTATGAGAAAAAATAAATTCATAAAATGAATTTAATAATTTAAAATCTATATTTAATTTATTGATTATGATATTATTAAACAATAAGGGATGTGAATTACTTATGTCTATGCTATATTTTATATTTAAGAAATTCTTAATATATCTAGGTGTTTGAGTGAGGATACTGTATATCCTGTTATTATCGTCAACTGCTTTATGGTAAAAAGATTTGTATTCTTTGAGATACTGATTAGCAATGTTGTAATAGTATTTCTTTTGTTTATTCGAGTAATAATACTTAGATTGAATATAATTGTTAAATTCCGCTTTGTCGGCTATCCGTAAAAGTTTCAGGTTCTTATCGTATGTTTCTAATATGTTTACTGCTTCCGGGACATCTTTTGCTATCCGTTCTGTATCATTCTCTTTTCGTTTCTCATTTTCATCGGTTAAAGTATCGGTACAAAGTTTATTTAACTTATTATATTGTAATAGGTCCTCAGGTTGTTTTTCTTTGATTAGATTTTTATAAGGGTCTAATATATTAATTGTCCGGCTTGTTTCGCCCGGTTTATAGTATGCGTGAATAGAAATTATCTCAAGGTTGCTTAAAACATCTAACATGGTTTTATAGGCAGTTTTGAAAATCTTTTGTAATACCCTTGTATTTAGGCTAATAACGCCAAATCGGTTATTGTGATGTCTCCGGCAAATCAGATGAATTAAAAATTCGTATTTGGCAGCTAAAATAGCTGTATTTATTTTAGATTGTTGACCGAGCGACCTTTTTATATGTTTCTCTATTAATTGATTCGTGTCAACAGTTTCAAGGTAATAGACCTTTGTTTGTGTGTTATTATTTTTTGCCATTTTTCTTGTATTATTCAATCATTTTTCAAAAGTACGAACTATTTATTAATAAATATCGACATAGTTTGATAGAGAATAATAACGATAATAAAAACAAGAATTATGGCACGAGAATTTAGAGAACCGGACATAGCTACACGTCAAAAACAATCATTGAAAAAGCAAGGAGCGTTGAATTATAATTATGGTAAGCCGAGAGATGAGGAAACCAAACAAAAAATATCTGATAAGATGAAGGCGTATTGGAGCGGAATCCCAAGCAAAAATAGCAATGAAAATTGTTAATCACTGTATACAAGAATTACAGATAACAAAATTTACATGATTTGAGAGTTATTTATTTTGCTTATTATCAGATAAATGACTCGTTTCCTGTTTTGAATTTCAAGAAATATGGTTCAAAACAGGGCTTTTTATTGTGTATAAAGCGTTGGGTATGTTTATTTTAATTTGGAAATAATATCCAACAACTGATTTTTAGTGTCAATTTTGTGTACAACGCCATTTACTTCCAGATATCCCTTAATTGACTGTTCCGGGAGCGGAAACAATTCTGTTATTTGAACTTCCAGCGCATTAGCGATTTTTTCCAAAGTATCTAATTGGGGATTTCCATGTATAGCCCTTGTGAGACTTTCCTGTTTAATTCCCATCTTTTCGGCAACATCTTTTAGTTGAATGCCTTTGCTTTTTACAATTTCTTTAATCCGTAATTTCATATTATCTAATTTTTCCTGCAAAGATATAGAAAATTAGAATATAAGTCAATTATTTTGAAAATAATTGAAAAATAATATCAATTTTATTTGGAGGGAATTGATTTATATGTTATCTTTGTGTCAAATAAATAACATAAAAGTTAAACAGAAATGAAAGCAGAAGTTGGTAAATTTTTCTTTGGAAGACATCGGAGTTTATTTGGAATATGGTGCTATGATTCTGTAAATGTGGAAACAGGTGCTTCAAGTGCTGTATTTGTAAAAGATTGTTTTACTTATGAGGAAGCTGTTAGAGAGATGTACTCTTTGAATGGTTGGGGAATGCCGAAAAATATTACAAGAAAATTCTAATCAATAAAAATTACATAAAATGAAAACAACAATTAATCAGCTAGCTGTGCTTGAGAGAGCAAAAACAATGGTAATCAAAGGTTACAATCTTAATCAGTCATTAACAACTTCTTCAATGATTGAATTATTACAAATCCAACTAATGAACGGCACTGCTCATTTTATCTACCGGAAGAAAGACGGAGAACTCCGGGAAGCATTTGGAACACTCCTCCCTAAAGTAGTAACCAACAATATTAATGGTTGCGGTGAGCCTCGCAGCTACTATAATTGTCAGGCTTATTTTGATATAGAATCTCAAGGATGGAGGAGCCTCAAGTATGAAAATTTAGTAACAATCTTAAATTAATATAACATTATGGCACAATACATTTATTCAATTTTGAAAAGTCAAGTTAATATTATGTGGAGTTGGGGATTTAATTCCCCGATGGCTCTTACCGATGGGCTACAATTTAACCCACATTGCAGCCTTTGCCGGGAAAAAATAGAAAAAACGGGTAAAAAACAGCTATTTTCAGGTCAATAAATCATCTTCAAATCTGTAAGTATCAGATAATCAAGCACAGGTTTTTCA
>Ga0123357_10005627_pt1 | contig 15074 bp, 7 predicted proteins | sample TergutEmb28metaG_FD_89873 | JGI IMG/M metagenome (GOLD analysis project Ga0123357, IMG submission 89873) | Embiratermes neotenicus P4 segment gut microbial communities from Petit-Saut dam, French Guiana - Emb289 P4 | ecosystem: Host-associated > Arthropoda: Insects > Digestive system > Gut ...
AGGATGGATGTATTAACATCCGAAACATGTTGAGCACTGAATAAAGTAATAATAAAATAAGTGGCATCAAGTTGGTCTCTTTTTACTCAACTATCAAGATGATGCACGGTCCAATAAACGTAAGATACTTACTGCTAATTTAATTTAATGTTGAAATGACAGATCTGTTACACAAAAATGACGAATTGTTACAGTTCAAAATACATGTTCGAAAATCCCACCTTCTACCTCAGTGCGCTTTGCAACTCGTGCGCGAAGATAGCGTGCTTTCTTCTGACTTGTTATTCACATTTCTTTACCCGGGCAGCAGTATCCAAAATGCGAGCGAGTAATTCGTCTCGTGTATTCACCTTTGTTTTGTAAACTTTGTTCTTCATCCAATCCCGCAAACAAAAATGTAAATATGTTAGGTATGGAAATTCAAACAGTTCTATCTCGATAATAGTTCATAATTAGACATATGTTAATGAGAACTTTTTTCTCACAATAACCGACCTTATCATCTCCCAAAATATTGATCTTTCCCCCTGAGTCACCCTGTATAACAATATACATTTGTTCGCGTAGTTGGAACGATCAATTCACTGCATTTTACAGGCAATTCAAATTACAATATAGCAACAGCACGTACGTGAGGGAAACTTTAAGAGATTATCGTATTTCTTTTGCCAGAATGCTGGATAAAATCAGTATCCGGAAGATCTCAGAACAGCTGTCTTTCTCCCCGTCTGTCTTCAAGTCAATTTCCCCTCAAAAATTATGCGTTTTAGCATGAATAAGTACATCAGAAATCTATTATTCCAATTTCAAGTTATTACTTCTCACAAATCTAACGTCTTCATTTGCATGCTATTCCTAACTGAAGTACGGACAAGTGACACCTAGGAACCTTCGCACAAAGCCCTGCTCTTTATCCTGCCGCCGAATAAGAAATGTCTCTCCCTTCTCCGTTGTCTTTTCCTTTCGTCCATTATTTTTTTTTATCTTTCATATCCCCCCCCCCTTCTTTAGTCTTTGAGAGTCATATTATTCACACTTTGCGAAAAGACAAGGTAGTACATATAGCAAACATACAGTAGAAAATGGCTGTTTTACTATCACGAATTAGCAAACCACCTTCATGAAGATTCTCAAAATGTTTTGATAAAGAGAAGCCCCGGAAATTAAGAAGTCCGCAGAAGTACTGAAGTAAATTCTTTCCCAATAAAGAGTCGGCTAGCTCAGTTGGAATAGTGACTATGGTACAGGATGGATCATCAAGAGATGGAATACCAAAAAAAATCTGTTTTTACGTTCAGTCCTATTATTACTAATCTTATTACCTCTATACAGGGTATTTATAATTATATACCTGGAGCAACTAATGTCTGTATGGTATAGTGTGTTACATCTGTTTTGTGGTTGAAATATTTATTTCACTTAATGTTATTTTCCACGATAAACGTTTTGAACTTTGACATTACTACTTCTCGAAGTACGTGCTTCGTACCCAGTACGGCTCTTCTAACTAGTTCCTTTCGTCCTGTTCAGAAGTTTTCTGAACTTGCTTATTTCAATTATTATTTATTATTATTATTATTATTATTATTGTGTATTTATGTTTGTGGTTAGTTATTTCCTATGTTTTCCGTTATGTTCCTGTGCTGTGCCTGTAACTGATCTTTTGGATGTTGTGTCAACGCATTCATGATAAAGAACTGAATTAATATGTACGTTCTGTCACCTGAGGTTCCTAAAATCTGCAACAGTATTTCATTCCTTAACTTCCCACCCACCCTGTGATGCATGACTGCACTTCGAAATTCCATTCACTGACCCGATCACCTTAGAGATATTTCTTCGAGATTCCATCTGCATCCCCACAGGTAACAGATTGTCTAATACGCCTGTCCTGATCAAATGAACTATACTATTTTATATTTTTATGCCACAAATTTTCGAGAAAACCCTTTTTCACCATCGAATGTTTCACGTTCCAAAAGCAGAATACATTTCTCTGGACAGCAGAAACAGCTGACTAGTACGAATATGCATTAACTCCAACTCATCCGCCTTTGACAATTCATGAAGCTTTAATGTACCTCTTTTTAAAACCAAAATTCACCCGAATTATATCTAAATATTCATTTCCTATCGCGCAGTAAACACTCTTTGCCTCGGTTATAAAAATACCACACATTTATGAATGAAGAAAGAAATAATCGTTGTTTGTTCTGAGAACCACACAGAACTCAAAAATACACCGTGTGGGCAGAAAAAAAGAGCTTTGAATGCTGAACCTGGTGGCAAGCGTTGTAACCATCAGGCTATAAACAGATAATATACTTGTGACAAGATGAAAGACAAACAAAATCTAGTATAATACACAGGAGTGCATGACAAAATATTACAAAACTTCATGAAGATTTTACGTCAGTGAAAGGTAAAGCAATCCCATTACAGGCCTGGATAGGCCCTGAGGGTTCTAGGAGGTTGAGGCTCCCAGATTTCAAGACAAGCGGCACATGAGGGTGGTAAGGCTGTCAGCTCTACGTAACGACCGCCTTTACCCCCCAGGAAATATTCTGGTACTCATTTCTGTTAGAGGCTGAATCAACCCCAGGGCCATAGTGCGGCAGGAATGATTATGTCAATGAAGGATTCCAATGACATAATCGGGAATCGAACCCGCGATCATCCGGTTTGTGGCGTAGTGCCTCAACCAACTGCGCCACTGTTTTGCGTCAGTACGATCAGTAAATAATAAATAGGGAAGGATTTGGAAGGAAACGGTCTTGGTCTGGTTTGGATTGCTATTCCAGAATTCACTTGGAGAGACTGTGGACGACCACAGACAGTTCAGTCAGGACACGTGATGCCCTAACCGAGATAGAAACTAGTCACAATCGAGACACAACAGGCAAATAAACTTGCTTGGTGCATTACAGCAGAACTCCACTTATCCGGACGCTCGTTATCCGGATCGGATTGGCCCTTCGAGTAAATTTATCGAGAATTCTGCAAAAGAACTTGCCTTGAAACTACCGGCTATCGGATCAAGTGCCATACAGTGTTACGGCTTCTAGAACTTCAAATCTGACGTGGTCGAAAGGTTCAGACGTCGGTACATACTGTAAATTGTAAAAGCCGAACTTCAAACTGCCAATGTAGCCTATTTTCAAAGAAAAATCAAATTATCCGGATTTTCTGCATATCCGGATGGCTCGCTGTCCCAACTAATCCGGGTAAATTGAGTCCTTACTGTACTCGTATTATCCTTTACACGGCAGAAGTGTTAGTGACTTAAATTTTCAAACGGTTTCTCCAATTTCATATACATACGTAATGTAATTCCGCGTAGGGAGAATAACCGTACGAAAATTACGTTTTGGGACAGGAGATCGTAATTATTTAAAATTTAATAGAGGCGACGGAGACAGGAAGTCACAAACAAGACACGTGTGTTCTGGGAGTGAGTGATTTGTGGCGCGTTGCTGTCGATCGTGTGCTGAGACAGGTGGAAATGAGCGGTGAAGGTTACAAGAAGAAGGTAGCGATTTAATTATAGTGTGGAGATATTAACAGTATGGAACATTTAATGGCAACAGCTGTTTTGAAAGTCAAAATTTTATATGTCTTATAAAATGGTGAGCAGGAGAACTTGGGGAACGAAACAAAGTACAGTGCAGTGTGAATGACGTGGGTAAGAGAAATGTGTGGAAAGATGCATTGTTGTGAGGCAAAAATTATGAAGAGAATGACCCTATTGCTGTACGAACACAACCGACAATCGTAAATTTTGAAACATTTCCCAAAAATCTCCCAATTTGCTGAACAGAGAACTTTGTTATGGGTTTCATTAATTAGTATATATATATATATATATTCTTTACCTTTGTGGTCGTTAATATTCAGTTTAGTTAATTCGTTTCAGAATTTAGGACTTTTGCAATGGGAATTGCAGTAGCTGGCCTTCCCCTGTAAATAAGGTAATGAATTATGGGTTACAAAAATATAGAAAATTTCCTGACTATGTGAGGAACTATAAGCTTCTAACAAAGAGCTATGCTCCAATGAGTAGGTTATGGAGATATTTTAATACTGTGTTGTTCAGAGAACATGCTTGAAATTTTTATGTGGTAAGAGATTCTAAAATGTTCCTGCTATAGGAAATCCTTCGTCAATTTTAAATACCCGTGGGTGTAGACAGATTACGACTATACCTCAAGACTGCATTACTGTTTTTCATTCAGCAAGTACAAAATACTGCTACGAGGTGAAAGTCTGAAGTCATGAATGATAGGTAGACACATAAATAATGCGTTCCGCACAGTAATATAATAACCAGACCCTAATAACTATAATAACAGCAATAATTCATATTATATGCACAATTGTGAAAATAACAAAAAGTATGACCACAGTTTATTATAAGGTATGACGATTTGACAGGGATCCAGGGCGCAAAGATCCGAACGCCCCTCCATGTTGCGATATACACACATTATTTATCTTTCTCATTTACTCGCGTTTGTTTATATTTTGTCTCCTGTGATGAAACTTTCTACACGGAGGCAGTGGAAAGAATTCTACTAATTCCTGGAACGACATCGCTGTAAGCTTCGCCTTCCTGCCCACAGTTCAGTCCCCGCCCTCCAAACGTCGCTAGTCTCTATCAAAAAATCCAAATTGTTTGTCGCTTGCTACACTTATTGCGTGTTTACTGTTACCAACAATCGACTGAACAGACTGGTTAGATGAATAGTGGGGGGGGGGGGATATAGAAAACCACGATTGGGGAAGTGTAATCGTTCGAGGATGATACGAATGTGGTCGATCCGCGATCATTCATTCCGCACCTACTATAGGTTTACCCAACTACAAACCACAATCCTGATTCAGAACCCAACATTCACTTAGCTACTCAAGAAATTCTTCATTTTGTACAATTCAACGGTATGTTACGAAGTTCGCGTTTTCACACTGGTTAACCTCAGCCAGATGACTTCAGCCCACAATGACCTATTGTATTTCTTGGGAGTGCATTACCATAAAATGTTACTTAATTTTTATTTTTTTTTTTTCCGATTTTCGCCCAAACATCGTCGCCCCTCTATGTAGCCCCGAAGATTCCGTCCAAATCCAAACCTTGTATGACCTTGTATAACACGTACTTCGCGCCACGGGTTTTCTTTTAGACTGAAAGAGTGATTGTCTTCCTGCTTCCACCAATCAGGAGAATAAGGCACTGTCGTCAGTCCGCGATTGCTTATTCAATGTATTCGCAGTTACCCTCCATGTCTGTAGACCTTCTCCTGCTTTCGGTTTGCCATGGTAAAAGGAATCCACTTGGAGTCTTTCTGGGCAATACGTTTCGTAGCGCTATGGAATGGAAATAAATGTGGGGAAAACTAAGGTAATGAGAATCTCGAGGCAACCATCACCAGTACATGTTATGACAGATCAAAAACAGTCGCAGAATGTGGAATATTTCAAATATTTTGGTGGTCTGGAAACCAGTGATGTACACGTGAAATTAAATTCAGGGTTGCATGGTACAAGCAGCATTCAACAAGAAGACTCTTTTCACCAGCAAATTGGACTTAAATTTAAGGAAGAAATTAGTAAGTGCTAAATTTGGAGCACAGCTTTGTGCGGTGCTAAAACTTGGACATTTTGGAAAGTAGATCACAAATACCTTGAAAGTTTTGAAATGTGCTGGAGTAGGATGGAGGAGATCAGTTGTACCAATATGTGAAAAATAAAGAAGTATGACAAAGAGTCAATGAGGAAAGGAACATCCTACATACAATGAAACGGAGGATAATTTGATTGGTTACACCTTCCGTGCACGTCAATGAAGGAAAGATAGAAGGGACGTGAAGACGAGGAAGAAGACGTAAGCAGCCACTGGTGACCTTAAGGAACGAAGAGATACTGGAAATTGAAAGAGGAAGCTCTAGATCGCATGCGGTGAAGAACTCGATTTGGGCTACGGACTTGACGTAAAACAGACTACATGATGAATACGTTTCTCAAAAAAGACTTAGAATATGGACAGTTAAAGAAATTTTACGAAATGAATGACATACTCGTCTTACTTAAAACACGTTTGTACAATCGTAACTCATTGGGGTAATCCTCTCTTAAATGGTTAAAAGAAAGTACGTGTATCACTCTCACTTCAACACAGCAAGGCCTCGTGTCTCGAATCAAATATACGAACGATAATACTGTTGCTACACGCAAATTATTGATATGCTGCTTATGATTGTGCGAGGTACAAATATTAATAATATTTTGTTTTGTTATTAATTGTAAAGTTTATTGAATATGAACAACGACACCTAAGAAACAGGTCAATTTCTATTACTTCTGCATTACCTCAAACCATCAAATTATCAGTTTCCATTTCGTTATACCTTCGGATCGCGTTACAAAACATTAGTTTAACATGCTGGATAGAAAACAAGACTGCTTTACAAAAATAAACAGATGACAATCTAAATGACAACACGTGCACGTCGCGTAGTATTTTTTTCACCATTCACTTCTGAACTTAGTTACTAGGTATACAGCATATTATTGTGAATTACCTTAAAGACTGTATTGTTCTACTATCCCCCATGCGTTTGCTTAGCAGATTTAAAGTAAACCTAACGCTGTGTACAACGACCATCCACGGTGTCACGAAAGAAATGACGTGGTTACAACACCATAGCAATCAACATCTTCAAGCTGATAGTCTGAGCCACAGCCATCAAGGTATGTTGAGTACGAAAACACTATGAACAGTGATCTTTGTTATAAAACACAAGTATACTGTTATTGTTTTAAAAACACATGCAGTTTGGGTGAGAGAGGGGGGTTTTCTTGCTGTGAATATGAATGTTGCTGTTCTGTAATGACACTGAGCAGTGCGGCAGGAACGTACAGACGTTTCAGACAACCCTGTTGCCTCCACTAACACGGTCGACGAAGCGTATCTACGCTGTGTGATCAACCTCCATGATGCAGGCAGAAGAATCCAACAACAAGTCGTTCTGTTTCTACCAGAATCCACGGCGCAACACCCCAGGCGGCAGCCATCTTCCACTACTGCTCAAATAATTGAAAGTTTGAAAAACCCTCGGAAAGGTAAGTGTGGTCATGCGCAAGTCATGAATGCATACGAAGAATGGAGTTATGGGTCCATTCATTCTTAATCTCGGAATTAATGTACCTGCGTGGTTAGCTGCACGTTCCGGCCGCTTTACTCCAGCGAAAGTGTCCCTCGTACCCACTGAATAGGAGGTTGGGCGGACCCTATGCGGACCCTCATGTACCGAACAGCTTATTCTTCTTCTTCCACGGAATCGAACCATGATTCATCGGCCTCAAGCCCGTACCATAGCCACTATACCGACTGGGTTATCCCGGTTCTGCAACCCAAAGGGAGGCAAAGGTAGGGTCGCAAAATAATATCTATTTTTATACAATGGGGTGTTTTCTTAGCACCATCGCAACTAAGCTGCAGTAAACAACATAGGTACGTTTATATCATCTTAGTGTCGCAACTTAGCAGTGAATAAATAGAACGTTATATTATTATGGTGGTCTTGGAGGAAAGAGGAATTATGCAACCGTTACATATTGCTCCTAAATGGTATTATCTAGACTTTTCCAAAAAAAAATCATAAAATGGTCTCAAAATATCCTGTTATCTGCTCGTAACCATGTAGTTCACGTGTCAGTATTGTTACTCTATTCACTCTTTATTTATGACTTTATTGTGTGCGTGTATGTGTGTGTGTGTGTGCGCGCGCGCGCGCGCGCGTGAATGTGTGTGTGTGTGTGTGGTGTTTTTAAAGGTGCCTTGGTGGTGTTCAGCACTTAAGCTGTTCTGCCTTATTGTCAATTTTTATTACTTTTCTTCTTGCTTTCGGGTCCAATTCTGTGAGACAGACAATCACTCCTTTCTTGTCTTTATCCCTCGCAAAATTTCCTCCTACCGTTTATCCCCTTCGCGCCTTTATTACCCTCCTTTTTCAAGCATCACTTTCAATTCCTGTACTTGTCCGTCCTATCTTCACTCCCTTACCTCTTCTTTGCATTACAACATTCTCCGCTAACATCCCGTCCTTCTCAAGTGCAAGAAAACATGCTGAGACAGCTTGTACTTGGTTTGATCACAAGAAAGGCGCATTTAAGATACAAAGATAATTAGAGTTCTCGCATATTAATCTAATTACGCAAATGAGGGGCGTGCTTAGGACCGCTGAACAGCATGAGTCTGTTTTGATTAATTACGGTTGTTTAAATTTTACACAGAAGGGATTCCAGAAATTAGCTAGGGACCATCGGGAAGAGGTGATGGAAATGCAGCCCACTGCCCCGCAGAGTTCGTGACTCCGAAACACACATGCGGATTAACAAAGCCCTGTGTCGATGGGAACCGTATGACGATTTTCGGTTACAGAAATTTAGAAAGAGAAGCGATTGGATAAGAATAAACATTTCGAAATAACCAACAGAATTCAACCTGCCTTTTATTTTCCTCCTGGAAAGACATTCAGATTCGGCGCTTTTCAACAGCAAATCGGATTAGTTCCTTGAAAATCAGAAGTTGGTGGTGTTATGGGGCAAAACGTTGAAAAGGTGTTAGTTGCGGGACGCAAAAGAACTTTGGATCAGTTTTTGTTAAGTTCTCACTTAAATTAATCAATATTCTTGACAGATACCATAAGTAGGATCTACTACGTGTCTCGTGAACTAGGTACCACTAATCCTTCAAACAAAATAAATCACTCTTAGCCAGAGATTTTACTCGGAGTACAACGGCCTGGTTCTACCTATCCGCAACATCCTAGTGTTGCACCCTCTCCCTGTAAATAATCCTTGAAAGGGGGAGAACTATTCTTCTGAGCTACAACGTGTGTGAATTAAAGGAGTGAGGCTTGCAACCGTGCTGAACACATGGCGGAACTCGCAATTAACGAGGTGCCAGGACGCGACTAATTGCGTGCAATAAATATATACATGCATGCATGCATTGCATACGTACGTACATACATATCGTACATAACATACATACACACACACACAATCGGCTTCTGTTATTTGTAGATTACGTAAGTCATCAACATATATCTGACGTGTTTTTAACATACACGTTTAGGAGTTGAAACTACTTGAATTTTCGGGTGATCTGTAGTCACTTTAGACTGCCTGACATCCCTTATTATTTTCTACCCAACTTTCTAAAGACGGAAGGTAGGCTCACGAGATCAGTATGGTAACTGCCTGTGTCTTTGTGTTCCTCCGTAATGGACCAGCTGACCATCTGCAAAGAAATCGCGTTGCGAATTTACGACTTTAAAGGCCATCCCAACCCGTACGAATAGGTTTTAATTTCCTACAATCAGTAACAACAATATGGCAGAAGCACAAATGTTTGAGGTATGAGCGACATTAAAATCATTTAGCAGGCAGTCCTAAAACGACCAATTAGAAGTAGCCTTCGGGGGGGGGACTTCTAATGTAACATTTGGGTTGTATGTAAACAATAAAATGCAGCAGAATGAACTCTGTAATTAACTAAGAGTCTGAGACGACATCTTACGAATCACTGGAGCTAGTAAAATGAAATTATACTACGTTCAGCATAGAATACTCTTTGCCACTGAAAAATCGGAAGCATGGAAAATATTCAGTTCATGTCCGACAACTGTTATGTAGGCGAAGCATTAAGTTCCTACAAGATTATCATGATGATGATGATAATGATAATAATGATGATGGTGATGATATGTGGCCAAAAGCCTGTTGACAAATACAGGCAATAATTAATATACTCGAATATTATTTATTCTTGTAATAATCTGTCAAAGAGCCGTACTTCCTATCCTACAAGTTATAATGTGCTTACTTGGTTTTCGGAAATTGTCGCGTTCGATTCCATGGGTAATTGATAACATACGTCAGTGAGAATAAGACCACACACCTAGATACCGGAATAGATTCAACTTCCGAGACGTCGTTTGTGCCAAATATATATCTACTTCATACTACGGAATAAAATAACATTTGTCATAAAACCGCTGACACAAACCTCTAGATATAATCTTTTTCTTTGCTATTACACTGGTCCTTCACCCCACTGTTTCAAACTAGGTCATTACCTCTCCTTCTCCATCAATGTCAGAGACGCCATTCAATTCTCCTGTCTCCCGCAAGCCTTGTAGTTACATTTCGGACTCACGTTACAGTAACAATCACATCTCCGTCGCCCCCAACGTTCAGAGTCTCCAACTACTACACACGTGAAATGTATAAATAATTAAATCGATATCGTTTCAACCGCACGCACTATTATCAGAGAGAAAGTTTGGTGTGTTCATCCAACTTAACAAAGGACTTTTGTAGGGATGCAGTTTTCTGTGTGTCTGCCTGCCTGTTTTCCTTTCCATGTCACTGATTCAAATGTTGAATCTGACAGCCAGCGACTGCCTTGCTCGAATATCTGTGACGACTGACACACTATTACAGTCAGGTTAGAATACTAGAAATGAAAGGTAAAGGTAAGGTTCACCCCAGAATGGGTCATGAACGACCAAAGGGGGAGTATAGGTATAGCATTACTCTTTCTTTAACCTCGGCGCCAGATTCGAATGGGTGGTCAAAGCCAAGCACCGTCCGCTTTAGCCCTGTAAAAAAAAAACGGTACCCATTATAGAGGAGGCTGGATGGGTCTCAGCTCCGGTCTAGACGCATACGGAAAATCTCCTCCCCCGCTGGGTTTCATTCCCAGGAACGTCCAGCCTATAGCAAGTCGCTGTACCGACTGCGCTATCCAAGCCCTCAAAAGAAATTGATAGACAGACACTAAACCTTGTCAAACATCATCCATTTTTTTACAATTCTCAAAACGAGGATTTTTGTCACTGTTAGAGAAGGCAGGTCTACACATCACTGTCTAATAAACTGTCTTACTGGAGCACAGTCATTCTTCAGACACACTCACTCAACAAGTAAACAAAAAAACCCAACCCTTGCACGGAATCCGAAATTTCATAAACCGTGTACAGAGAAAGCAAACAGTATTTGTACACATATGTGGTTCTAAACACAGCCTGATGATTACTTCTTCGAGTCGAAACATTTCGCTATAAACATAGTTGATATTTTAATATTATTGTTGTGTTGACTGAATGATATACAAATTAAACATCTAAGCAAATAACATTCCCTGTGTTAGGCAAAACAATCCAATCCACATCCATACTCTGACGTACGTCTAGGTTTCCCAAATGGTCTCTTTCCTTAAGTTTATCAAACCATTAACTTAGAAAATTTTGCATTTTTCACTTCTTCGATTTGTTGTATCCCGGCCGTGTCCCGATGGGGAATATATCGTAGATATTGTTCCTTGATGGAGGCGGAGCTCGAAATCTGGTTAAGATCTGGCTGTGAAGGACTGCTGGCTCCGACAATAACTCGTTTACACAAAATATATGGAGTTTATTGAGAGCGAGTACTGAAGTTACCAGGAGGGCGAGAACTCAGGCGGTCGGTAATCTACCCCAGTGGAGGCTCGGTGGTCTTCACTGTTCGGCTTCTGGTGAAGAACTGCTGTGTTTTGTGATAGACGCGATTGTCGTGGACATGGAGTGTGTGGAAAAGTTGGGACTAATTACCGTCCCGAATTCTCATATTCCTGAACCTTGTGCCGCGCGTGATCGTGCTGCAGCATTACGTCCCGTCATGAGGTACACTTTGACACGGGCACAGTCCGGGTGACGTTAGTCAGTATCACATGTCGTCTAATAGGCATGTTAGCCACAATGTACATTAGAAACATACACTAATACACACGCAATTAAACAATACAACGTACATTAACATATGCAACAATATAACACAATGTAACACAACTATGCAACAGATGTGTAGGTATCTTACTTACTCCATGGTGCAGAGTCCTTCTTGAGAAGCTAACTGGTTTGCAGCTAGTCAAGAAATTCCCCACATTTCACGGAACCCGAAGGTTCATCACCGCACTCACAAGCGCCCGCCACCTGTCTCTATCCTGGGCCAGCCCATTCCAGTCCATATACCCACATCTCACCTCCTGGAGATCCATCCTATTATTATCCACCCATCTACGCCTAGGTCTCCCCAGTGGTCTCTTTACCTCCGGTTTCCCCACCAAGACCCTATACATCACCCTCTCCTCACCCATATGCGCCACATGCCCAGCCCACCTCATTCTTCTCGATTTTATCATCCGCAAAATATTGGGTGAGGAGTACAAATCATTTAGCTCCTCGTTATGCAATGATTTGTACGTACCTAGCCCACCCAACTCACCCTGCTTTATTTGAACATCCCCAATACTCCTTAAGCTCTATCGCTACTGGCAATATTTTAGCAGTTCTAGTTTCAAGGATACAGAATATTAAAAAAATGTACGTACAACGTAAAACTGCGGTGCGCTATTCCTGGAACTTAATTTGTGCCCTCAATTTCTAATGACCTAATTCCAATAATTCTACGTACATATTTTGAAACAAAATAATTTTCCAGCTAATTTACCACCTCTTCACACATTTATTCCTGTTCATCGTACCATTTGCAGCACGGGAAAAAGAAGACAGAGAAACAAAACGCTTTTACCCCGCTCACGGTCGACAGTGCCGCCTAGGCAAAATTCGGATAACACATCCTAAATTGCTGTTAATTGGATGCGTAATTTCGCAATTTTCGTAACACTAGTGGCAGATTATACCGTATGTATGTATCTCAGCCTTTCCGAACTTTCGTAAAAATTGTAACTATGTGATTTCATACTGCTGTACTTAGACCGTCACTATCTGTTGTCCTCTCTGGCCTTGACACACATCATGTAAGAATCTCACAAAAGCATGGCTTTCAGAAAAATGTACGTGATGTGAAATATCTAGTACGATTTTCTCTACCACATTTTTCAACCCAAGAAGAATTCAGCAAGATGTCATCAACATACGCAGGTCTTGACGCAAATTGTCTACCCTCTTTATCATATTTTCGACAAAACTAAATCTGGTAGAAATTTGTAAACCCTAATACAAAATTTCACGAAAATACTAACAGTGGGATCTGAGTTGTTCTATGTAAACAGACAGGCGGACACACGAGGAAGCCGACAGTCGCTTATTTCGATTATGCTTCGATTGTACCAAATGAGTTTATGGACCTCTGTCCACACTCATCACAATCACCACCACCACTATCATCATCATCATCATCATAACTCTGTCTTACGAGAGGTCCACAGCCTCTTACAGGTTTATGGACAGTCATCTGGCACTTTCTGTTCCAATTTCTAGTACCTTCTTGTTTTCCTACGGTCATCCAGTAGCTGCTTACCTCTTCTTCCTCTTCTTACCGCCACTTCTATCTCCTGTTCTGTATTTCCTTCATTAATGTGTTTTGGCAAGCAGTTCATATACAAAATGTGACCACTGTATTTAACTTTCCTTTTATTTACTGTAAGTAAGATGCTACTTTTTCCTTGGCGCTATGTAAATACTACTTCATGTTTCATCGCCCGGGCCAAGTGATCTTCTCCATCGTTCTCCAGTACCAAATGTCAAAATTTTCCAGGTATTTCTGATCTACTTTCTGAAGTGGTCCAGATGCAATACTACACTTAATAACATGCTCAATGAGAACATGCAATAATAGTAATGATAATAGTGACTGTAATAATAATAATAATAATAATAATAATAATAATAATTCAGTTTGAGTGACACTCCGATTGCAAAAAAAAATTGCTATCATCAAGCAGAGAACGTACGATTCACAGAAAGCAGTTACATATTTTACGCACTTTAATGTAATTAGTGAAATATTACTTCCATCCAACTCTACTGACTGTGTCAGGAATATTACAGACATATTTGGTTGCCTAGCTCCATGGAGTAGAGTTCTTACGGAGAAGCTCCCAGTCGCTCAGCTAGTCACGATATTTCCATTCTCTTAAAAATCCAAAATTTCACACCAGGCCGCCACTGGTCTACATAATCAACGGGATGATGTAATCTGACTCCCCAGTACTTTACCTGCTATTGTGCAAGAATATTCCACGCCCAGACCACATAAAGTGCCCAACCTTAACTAATACGTATATTGCCTACAGTTTAAACTGGTTGATAGGCACAGCCTAGATAAATATTTGGTTACTCTAGCATTCATGTCCATGCATTTATTAGCAGAGACATTCATGTCAGCAGTTTCTGTGGCAACATCCGAAGCCATTAAAAGCAAGTACTTGAAAATGCAAATGTAACATAAACGTCTACGATCTGACAAATCACAGAACTTTCATAACAGAATGCAGTAGTTAAAACATATACCACTTCCACCCTGAATATGAAGGAAGTATTTTCCTCAGCCGGTCCCAATGGCCGCGCGGTCTAACGCGTAGGTATGCGGCCGCTCGCCTCCTGAGATTGTGGGTTCGAATCCTACCGCGAGGAAGGATGTTTGTCTGTTGTGAGTGTTGTCTGTTGCCAGGTAGTGGTCTCTGCGACGAGCTGATCTTTCGTCCAGAGAAGTCCTACCGACCGTGGTGCGTCGATGTGTGTGATCTAGAAACCTCGTGAATGAGGAGGCCCTGGCTCAATGGGGGCTGTTGTGCCAAAAACAAAAAAAAAAACAAATTTTCCACAGAAATAACTTGAAATGCCAACTTGATGCAACAAGGCAATTTTATTGATATATTCTTAGCTCCACATGTTTCGGGTACATACGCCCATCATCAGGAGCATTGGATGTTGTGTTGCAGCATACGGTTTTCTACACCGAGTTTTTGAGAGCCACTGCGTAGGTCGTGTGTGCGGTGCGGATATTGCCGTGCGACTCACGGCATGGCAACATCCGCACTATGCAGCTGCTCTCAAGACCACCACCCATCGAAAAACTCGGTGCAGAAAACCATATGCTGCAACACAACTAATACTCCTGATGATGGGCGTATGTACCCGAAACATGTCGAGCTAAGAATACATTAATAAAATTACCTTCTTGCATCAAGTTGGCATTTCAAGTTATTTCATGAGGAAGATGCACGG
>Ga0123357_10005628_pt1 | contig 15070 bp, 11 predicted proteins | sample TergutEmb28metaG_FD_89873 | JGI IMG/M metagenome (GOLD analysis project Ga0123357, IMG submission 89873) | Embiratermes neotenicus P4 segment gut microbial communities from Petit-Saut dam, French Guiana - Emb289 P4 | ecosystem: Host-associated > Arthropoda: Insects > Digestive system > Gut ...
AATAACAACCAATTAGTCGCAGGCTCCTGAAGATGGTCGTATTAACGGCTGAAACATGTTGAGCATTGAATGAGCATTGAATAAAATAATAAAATAAGTGGCATCAAGTTGGTTTCTCTTTACGCAACTATTTGAGATCACAATTTACAAATTCGTTACATTTTTACATTATGTTTTAAATTGTTGTTAAAACCTAATTAAAAACAAATGGCGATGTGGTAATGGAGACACCCGATATAGTTGTTGGAAGACACAATTCTAATGTCTGTTATATGTAAGAGAATTAGCAACTTCGTTTTAAGGCTCTAGACTGCCATTGCTCGTTTTGTAAAAATGACATCTTCTGTTGTCATAATATCAATCTGCAAACTGAATGTCTACAGAAAGCAATGTATAATGCCTTTATGTACTTTTACGTGCATTAAATCTGAAGAAGACTTACGCGGTTCGAAACATGATGCTTTAATAAACACCAGAACTCAGTTGTGTTAAATATTATAATGTATGCAGTTATCATGCGATAACACAATGTGATGTTCAGTTTAAAAGCCTTCGGATATTTCTGTGTACAGAAATATTTGGAAAATTTATTGAATTAAATTTTGGAAAGGAATTATTCTGCTTTAAGTACGTAACCCTAACCTATGTTCTTCAAGTAGACTATTCTGAATAATTAGGTAATTTAAATTGTAAACACAGTTTATTGATTGTCGATATGTTAAAAAATAACAAAAAAATGACATGTTTTTGACTTACGTTTCCTGAGACAATCTGTCTTCACTCGGTTAGTAAACAAAGCAGAGATTTAGGCTTGTTGTGGGTAAATAATATTACAAACATATTTAAACACTGTGAAGTGCATAGTGAAAACATTTGAAACGTCATGAATAAATCGCATTCAGAACTTAATTTTGAACTATACTTTTTTTTTAATAAAATGATACTAGTAAAAATTAAGTTAGTAAAGGAGATTGGAAAATACATGGGGACTGATCGAATTTTATGACCATGATTTCATCAGTAATATAAACCTGCAACCAGAATACGTCAGTCACTGAGAGGGTGCTGATAGGCTGCATCAAAACTGTTGGATTTATTTATGTTTTGTTTTAAAAATAAGATTATTTTTTATTATTAAACGACATATCGGCGCTTAATTAAAAAAAACACCCAGTCTTAAGACTAACAAGCTATTTTGCTCTGACTTAAATTGCTAAATGAATATTAACTTCAAGTGTCGCTCAGCGGTTCTGCCTGTTTAGTTTCGTTTGCTGACGCATTGCCTTTCCTTTGTTGGCGGTGATTACTGCACTAACACTGTGCCCTGTTTTTATCACACACTAATAGCGTTTATGGTGCACTTCACCGTGCTCTGCTCTTAATGATCATCACATCAGCTCAAAAGGTGTTTTTCTTTCAAACCTCCGCACTATTTTACTGTTGTCCAGCAGCTGGATCGCCTCGAAGTTGACGTGGTGAAGAAGCCTTTCTTCATGCTTCTTAACGAACTTTCTAATTTCATTCCTAACCATCTCAATTTGAAGGTCCACATGGAGGTCAGCGTTTCTGGTATACAAAGGTGCATCATCGATGTTCCTAAGTACCTTGTTTTGAAATCGTTGAATGATGTCAGCATTGGTCTGTTTCGTGCATCACCAGCTCTATGTCGTAGGCTTAATATTTGTTTGTACAGCATCAGGTTATTGTGTACCGACAGAACAGATCTTCTTCCCATGAGCCAATATATTTTCTTGTGTTTTAGTCCAATCTCTTCGCGTTTTTTCTTGACATGTGCCTTCCAGTGCAGCTTGGCATCCAGCGTCACCCCAAGGTATTTCGCTGTATTTGGAATTTATAGTTATCGGTATATGTTTATATCTTAACGAATAAGAAGTCATCCTAACATATGCCTGGAGGGGCGCAGGAAACACAGGCTAAATCTCCGTTAGGCAGTCGTTGTCCGAACTGAAATACGAAATATGGAATTACGAATAGGAAGCATGCAAGGTAGCTTGGCCACGACGTCCGAGCTGTGCAAAGAAGGGATCATGCAGCGTAGAAAGCATTATGCCTTATTAGTGTGTTCGACCGTATTCGACGGGACGATCGAACGAAGAGGGCAACAACGAGCTCCGACTCCATGCAATATGTGACATTTCTTACAAAACATGAACACTGGCCTGGAACAGAGCATAGGTACTCGGCCTGAATTTCACTTGGCAGGCTACTTCGAGTCCTTGTAAAAAAAGCAGACATCATTTGTCGTCATGGTTACTAGAAATGAGGAAAAACTGTGTCAAATAAGGATATTCATATGCTGCGATCTTTGTCAAACGTTATTGTCGGTTTATATTTGTTTCGAGCTTTCCGCTGTGATTTTCAAAGTCATCGAACACACTGAAAATACAATTTTCACAACCATTATATTAATACATACAATGTAATGTTATCTAGTTGCCTTTATTAAGTGATATAAATTGAACTCTATTGTGCGGTTAAAATTAGCTCCTTTGCGTCACTATCAGACATTTTTCCAGACACTGAACACAAAACATTAAAATATTACATCCACTGTATGACTCCTTTGTGAATAATGTATCATGTTTATGTAAAAGTGTACCCTTGTACAGGAACTGAGGCTCTGTACAGGCCGTACGGCTCATAGGGTGAGTAGAGGTATGTCTCTACCCTTTCTTGACCACGGCACTAGAAGGGGGTGACGGATCGGCGTCACGCACCGGCCGCTTTTTACCCCCAGGAAAGACCTGGTACGCACTGTGCAGGAGGCTGGGTGGGCCCCAGTGCCAGTCTGGAAAGTTGCGGGAAATCTCGCCCTACTGGGATTCGATTCCCGGACCGTCCAAGCCTTAGCCAGTCACTGTACCGAATACGCTACCCGGCCAACAATCATGTTTATGTTCTATTAAAAATTCTGTAGTAATATGATTCACTAACGTGAGTCCGGAATTGACATGATAATGGTTAATTTAAACCGAAACATGTAGTCACAGCCCATATTATTTGATGAAGGAAAATTTGTATTTTTTAATATAATAACCCTCAAATACGGATTTTAAATTTAGTCATTTGTTATTAAGTCTCTTAGCACACGGACAAAATACTCAACGCTCATGCTTAACTGAGAAGTGTGACCAGAATTGTAATTGAAAACCCTGGAGCATAAAACGAGGTAAATAAGGGCATAATATATAAACATATCTTACGAAATTAGGTTTTAAACATGTGGCTTCTACGAGGGTTTGTAAATATTTTACGGATGGAAATCCGCTGATGGCTGCAGCCACTCTTTAGAACATGTAAATTTTTGAACTTCTGAAGATGCGAAGTACTTCCTCTGAATTTTACAATGTTTGTGCACTTCATATAATTGTTTATTACGTTATTTATTACGAATCCTTCCCATGTTATCTAAATGCAAATTTGTGAGATGAGGGTTATTGTGTTGCAGTCTACATTTTTGTTACTTTTCCCTCAAGGGTTTTTTCTTACAAGAGTAAAACTCTTTTCACAGCCGGTGAACAGGCGCAGACCTATACATAATACATTTTCTTCAGTGACGTTAAAAATGTCTTGAATAAGATTACTTTGCCTTACAACTAGATCGTAACGTAACTTACCTTGCAGGTCAGTACTTACCAGAACATACATCTGCTGAAACGTTTTGTTTAGCTTTGGAGACGTCAGGTTATAGAGTTCACAATGACTGTAGACAGACAATTTACATGAAATCGAAGTTGCTGTCTGCTTTTGACCTATATTAACAAGGAAATCACTCATTTGCGAACAAAAAAAGAACACGAGACCAGTTTACAATAATTTAATGGGACTTGGTTTTGTAACGATCCAGTTGATCATCTAACTCTCTCACCCAGCACGAGGGAAGTTCCTGAACAGTCTACGCTATTCAGCTGTTCGAGAAATTCCTGCAATTTGGTACCAGAATATACATTACCAAAGTCCCGACAACGCACACGACCCAACAATGAGTCCTATTTTGAGACACATTTATCTACTACAAAGTCCTAGAATGATACTGTTACTTCATAATACATATAGGTTCACAGTGTCACTATTTTGGTGGTTTAGACCGCACAGAACAAGAACGTGTGAATCAAAGACTTCTTTCAGTGAAAGAAAACTTTGCAAGAAATTCTGTGAAGAAATCACGGAAATTGATTTCTTCAGAATGTTTCAACTTAATTATCATGAGTTTGGCCACACCTCTCAGTTAGTAACCATACATTCTTAATACAGGATTCCCATTTGGTTAGTAGAGAATTCCATTACCATATATTTTACAGATTTAACTTTCAATTTTCGCAGAGATACAAGATTTATAAACATTTTACACCGAATTTGTCGGTGTGTTCATATGCTAGGGATATTTCCTTGCAAGTCCTAATATTCCACGTTTCAGTATCACGTTACGTGCCACCATAAAACCAGAACTTAATCATATTTTTCGCTTTGATGTTCTGACAGTGTTTTATGCGCTACAGAAAATTATCTAAATTGTTTACGAAGACTACAAATTCAGAACTTCACGACAGTAGAGTGTCCTAGATTTATTGACATTACACATTTCCTTACGAAAATTAATTTATCCACTTTAGACCTTCTATCGAATTCTATCTAGATCCCTTTTCTTTGACAGCACCTACGGCGCTGCTATCGCTGTTATTCACAATAATTTGATTCCCTCCTGGCAAAAACAAATTAACTCTTCGCTCACGGCCTATGGATTATTGTCACTGCCTTTATTTTTTTATTCTACAATTTCACGTCCTGCATTTTGTATTATTTTGCCATCAACAAGAGATTCGATGCAGAAGCAGAGACCGCACCTTTCCTCAGATACAGTGTCAAAGTTTCCAACTCAGTCATTTTTATAAAAATTACATGAGTAAGATACTCAAAAGGGAAGGGGAAATCAGGTAAAATGCATACGCTCTTAGTTTGGAAAGCAGAATTTAAGAACTTGACCTGGGAAAGGGGGAATATAGACGTAACTCTGTTGTTAAAATAGGCTTTAGATGTATTCTTTCGTCTTCGCTGTGGAAAGCAAAGTTCCTTTAAATTATTCATAAAAATCTAGTAATTCGCAAGTCTCCCTACTGCACCAGACAATTTTAGTCATACGACCATGAGAACCTGAAAAATCACGGAAATATCTTGCAAGACCTTAATCTGAATAAACATGACAAGATAAAGTAAAATGTTTTACTCTGCAAACGTGGTTAGAAATTTGGAGGTCTATGGGAAGGGCTTTCACGACTGGCTTCACCATCAGACTGTGTCCTGCAGCCAGCCCTCATTTCATTTGCTACTTGATCAGCCGAATATGAACTTTGCCATTCAGTTACCATTTTACTTGGCACACTTGCATCCTCAACAAAGGCTCAACCCCAAGTGGTGGTCATGTGGATGAGTGTCTGGTTGTTTTGGGCGAGACCCTGAGGTATCCATCAATACTCAAGCAAGTGTCCAGATAACAATTCGGCTTAAAGATTGGCCGCTTTTTTTCCTCATACATCTTGATGAAGGGTCACAACACTCGCTTGTATAGAATACAAACTGAGTTAATGAGAGTGTAGTTCAGAAACCATAATTAATATAAGGGATTCCAAAGAATGCCTTTACACCGGAGTTCGTAATTCTATGCTTATTGATGCCAGCTTTCCCAGAATTATTTTTCCATTCCAGAACGAAGCGTTGTCTTCATTTTTTAAATTTTATTCACTCTTCGGCTATCTACAGAAAATAATTTCAGCGAAGTTTAAGATCTCCAAGTCTATTAGTTTACGAAAAAATGAATCATAATTTCTAATATTTTTGCCAAATGAAAACACTTCAGTTATAATTAATTTTTATTACCTATTTTGTATCGATATTTAAGTAGTAAATTTAAATGTTGTACAAGTTTTATAAAAAAAAGTGAATTAAAAAATTATAAAACCCAGATCTGAGGTTTTGTTTTGTTTTGCTGCTAAGCCGGTCTAACGTTTTCACACCCTGCGAACAGTGGAACATCTCGGTAGACTAGGGTCCTAAAAGTAAACACTTTCAGTTACTAATGTTGTCAGTACCTAGTGGTAAGCCTGCAAGTTTTATTGTGATAGTGGCACGCGAGAAAGAGATTGAAAAGCATTGCTCTAGTGGGTCACTACGAAATCGTCGATGCTGTAATGGTGACTAAAGCATGGCTACCTCTTTAGCCCGAATCCTCTTGACTGCTTCATTACGTAAATTACCCTCTGGCCTAAGAATCTTCAACTAACCATTCAAAAAGTTTTACATTTAACACATAATGGCTTCGCACGTATCTCAGAAGACTAGATTCTTTATCATCATCACAGCGAGAACATAAAGCATCGAATGATTTTTAGGTATTTGGAATTAATACTTTATGTACCTTATAGACACGTGTGTTTGATGTAGGCATGTTAAATAAAGTACGTATACATAAGAAGTACGTACTGTGGGTACATAAATTAGTAATTACTTCACGTTACATTTTCCTTTATGCATTGATGGGCTGCACCAGCTCTCTTAAAGCCACATGAAACAGATGTGACCCTGGTTAGCAGCAATCAGTCCCGCTACTCAAAGGGACTCATTTTGGATATCGTATGCGGCAGGACCCACACAACTGCTTGATTTAAACCCTCCTCACAAAGCTCTGCTTGCTAAACAGGAAAATTCCGTTTAATTACAAGTTCTAACTTTCGGTGCTAGTGACGAACAGTTTGACGAGTTGGTAGCTGCCAATTTCGTATTTCCACTAGGACAACTCGTAAAGCTTGTACTGACGGGTGTAATGGTGTTAGGAAAATTGTTGGCATATTTAGGAACAAATACCAACAGTAGAGGCGCCTATGTTACTTAGCTTCTAGGGCTCAGGCCCAATGACATCACTCACAGTCATTGATTCAAGCGCCATAATTGTGAACAAAACCCGAGAACCTGTGAACTTGAATCCAGACGTGAAACTCAAGTACGAGTGTAGGAAGAGGCCTTATATTAAAAATAAAGCAGTATCATAGCTTGACATGTTGATAACCTGCATATTCCATTCGCGACGTGATTGGTTCGAATGTCAATCGGGGCATCTGATATCGCACACAATATTTTTGCAGGTTTCTCACAGTTTCCCCAGGCAGACTCCAGGAGTGTACCTCGGCTATGTAACCGTCCCTTACTTCCAGACAGAGTAATTTCCAACTTATCATTCATAAAGCACCTTGTCATCGATGTCTGCACTGAGTTACTGTCGGCTTTGTAAAATACCCTTCATCAAAAAGGAAGAAAGGAAACATTTCTGCTCTGACGTGTCCATTCATTGTGTTTATTTTTTGGAGCTAGCTGTCATCCGAGTTGAACCTGATATATGCAACATTTAGGGAGTTTATCTCAGTAATTAACCAACTTGATGTACAAAAGCTTTGTTTTACAATAAGTTTATTTCATGTATCTACATGTTTCGAGCACATGTGCTCGAAACATGTAAAGGCATGAAATAACCTTATTGTAAAACAAAGCTTTTGTGCATCAAGTTGGTTAATTACTGAGATAAATATACTTCGATACATGTTCAGCAAAAAGTCAAAATTTGGGGAGTTGTCTCTCTTCCATTTTAAGGAGACACAGAGGATTGGTATGGCAGTTGGATTAGCCACTGATAGAACAAAATAGGCGACATGGTTTCCTTGAATTTCCACCACAGTTGTCCAGTGGTTAACATCGTAGTCATAAGATCTCGGGTCCAATCACAAAATAGTCATAAATCTTAACATTAAATAATAAATAAGCACATCTGTATAGGTCTACATATCAAAATGTATAAATACGATAGACTATTGCAAATATGTGTGTGCTGTATACGTGCGCATTTTATGTAGTTTTCGTGAGGTAATATATTTGCGAACTTCAATTTTCCAACTCTGCCACCAGACCGTGCCATGTGAGGGACAGATCCTGGTCTAACTAAATTCACTATTATAAATGGGGGAGACATGAAGGAGATTAAGGTCTAACAGGGATAAAGGAACCCATAAAATACGAGTACCTCTTTCAAATTATTCCTATATTATTATTAACTGTTACCCAAATGTTTAATTTCGGTTACTGAGAACACCGTTAGTAAGTTTTCAGTGTAGAAATATAGCATTAGGAAACGAGTTTATATTGGTATTATTATCCTTAATTTATTGTGCTAAGAAATACAGGTCGTAAAGTATAACAGAAGTTTCTGAAATCAATACTCGCATTTTCTTACCTAACCAGTTTACCTTTAAATTTCATAATGGAAAGTCCTTCTTTCAGTCATGGCTGTTAGATGGCATTGTGTGTCACGATCCTATCTGTATGCCTAAGTGTATAAATCTGATTTATTTTTAAATCCATAATACCTACTTGAAGTCACGTGTATACGCTTTAGGGCTCAGCTGGAAAAGGGTATGAATAATTCTGACTTAAGTGTCAGGTCTGCACAGGTTGACAGAAAGAACTAATTTCGTGGGGTTTCAGCTTCGAAACCGGAAGTTTTAGGAAAAAGTAGGAATGTCTTCAAACTCCGTGTTCTGACTGTCTGTCAAGCCAAATTCATTTAAGTGAAATAATTATGACGTAATGATTACAATAGTTAATAGAAATGCGCCATTCTTGGAAGGAACATGTTTAAAATCTCGGTAAGATTAGAGGTAATATGACTAAGGATTTTGTTACGTCTATCAGTTTTTTGAACGAAAATTGATAAATCCTCAAAATAGACCACGGAAGCCCCTCTTTGCCTTCTTTGATGCTTAATATTTGTGATTATGTACCATCTTGTGGGCCGGGTAGCTCAGTCAGTATATTGACTGAATACGGGCTGGACGATCCGGGATCGAATCTCGGTGGGGACGAGATTTTTCGCCCGTACAGACCGTCCCTGGGGCCCACTCAGCCTCCTGTAAAATGGGTACCGGGTCTTCCCCGGGGTAAAGTGCAGCTGGGGCGTGCTGCTGACAACTCACCCCCTTCTAGTGCCGCGGTCGTGGAAGAGTAGAGCTATACCTCTACCCACCCTCTGGGCCACACCGGGCCTGTAACGGGAATATTTTACCTTTACCTTTTATGTACCATCTTTTTCTAAGTTAAATAGACGTATTAATTGAAACAAACGTGTTAAATAGTTTTATCGTTATTAGTACCAACCCGAGACTTAACTAAACGAACCGAAATTTCCATTCTCCGGAAAATATGAAAACTTAATTGAAATTATATATTTTAATTGAAGTGACCTTGCCTACCGGCACTCTATAAATACATGTACGAACTTAGTTACAGTCGCCTTCAGTTGAAACAGACATGGTCGGCCCTATGTAAATTTTACCCTTCGATGTTGTATGACACAGTCAAAAAGATTGCGCAGCTTGTCTCCTTGACGTAGTGCACAGATTTTATCAAACCCTCTTTAATTTCACAATGTTATACGGCTCCAAATACCTGGATAAATGTAACTTAATTCATCCCCGTTAGAAGGTTATGGTATTCCTACGCAAATTTTTGCGAAAGTGCTTAATGTTCAACAGCAATACGTGCAAACTTCCCACTCACTGTTCACACACATCGGATAATAAATGCGGGAAATATTGGCAGAAATTAACTTACCTCATCCTTTCTTCCGTACTTACTCCATGGAGCAGAATTCTTCTTGAGAAGCTAACTGGGTCTCAGCTGGTCAAGAAATTCCCTACATTTTATGGAACTTGCAAGTTCATGACCGCATTTGCAAGTTTCCGCCACCTGTCCCTATCCTCAGCCAGTCCATGCCCCTCCATTCCACTTTCTGAAGGTCCATCTTAATATTATCCACCAATCTACGACTGGTTCTTCCAAGTGATCTCTTTCCCTCCGGTTTCCCACCAAAACACTGCATGCACCTCTCCTCCTCCCCATACGTGCTACATGCCCTGTCAATCTCATTCTTCTCTAATGGACCACCCGAATGATATTTAGTGAAAAATACAGATCATTAAGCTCCTCATGTAGTTTTCTTCACTCCCTGTTACCTCCTCCTTCTTAGGCCCAAATATTCTCCTCAGCACCCTATTCACAAACACATTCAGCCTACGTTCCTTCCTCAATGTGAGCGACCAAGTTTCACACCCATACAAAACAACAGGCATAATTATAATTTTATATATTTTAATCTTTATATATCTGGATATCAAACCGAAAGACAAAAGGTTCTGTACCGAATGGTAGCAAGCATTTCCTGACTTCAAAATGTTCTACCCCTTGGTTTAATAAGTTCTGCTGTTATTTGATCAACACCTGGTGATTTGTGTCTTTTTAGATCTTCAAAAGTCATCTCAAACTCAAAGACACTCGAGTAAGGCACTCGTGGCTCTGCTGTATCTATTTCTGTCTGCCTAAAATCATTAAATCCATGTACAATCAATAGGTGAGAGAAATGGTTCCTCCAACTAGCCAAAATACTGTGATAGTCTGTAAACAAATCACAATTCTTGTCCTTTACTATATCATTTATAGGTGGGTAACCCTTCTTAAATTCATTGCTGCAAACACATAAATATCTGCTATTTTTTATCTTACTGTTAGGTTCAAGTTCATCAATTTTATCTTTCAGAAATTCCTTTTTTTCTGGTCGAGCAGCTTCACGTCTTACATAATTTAGATTATCAACATTTCTTTGGTTTGGATCGTGTAACCACTGCATGTTAGGTTGCTGCCTTTGATCTAAAAATCGTAAACATTCTTCAACAAACCGTTGTTTATGCTGCTCCAATTCGTACAGACAGAGACTGTCTTTAGCTGAAGATTTGTAATATCATTGTTTCGAATGTGCATACACAAAGTTAGGAGAAAAGTGATAATTAAAAATACAGATTTATGAGGAAATAGAGTAAGTAGTCTATAATTTTCCTAAGTATCATGTGAAAATTCTGTTAGGGGAATTTAACGTGAAATTGGAGAGAGAGGATAATTTCAATCCAACAATTTGGAATGAGAATTTACATCACGATAGGAGTGATAATGTTAGAATACTAAACTTTGCCACATCATAAAAATCTATTTTTAAGAGCAGGTTATTCCAGCACTAAAACATTCAAAAATACACCGGGACCTCTCCTGATGGGAACACAACCAGATTGATCATATATTGATAGATAGGAGATGGCATTTGAGTATATTCAATGTAGATCTTTCAGAGGAGCTGACTGTGTTACCGATCACTATCTGGTGGTTGCTGAAGTTAGGGAAGGATTGCCAGTAACTAAACAAATGACACAAAAGTTTTATATGAAGAGATTTAATCTCAGGAAGCTAAGTGAGCCAGAGGTTAAGAAACAGTATCAGATTGCGATGTCAAACAGGTTGGCGGCTTTGGAGAACTTAAATGATAGGAATGATATAAATAGGTTTGGGTAAACATAAAACAGGATATCATAACCTCAAAACCTTAGAAATTAATTTACGCCCTTCACTGAAGGTCGGTTCACAGAGCCGATTTTCGTGAAACTCAGAATCACTCAAAACGTTCGGGCAACTCTTTTATCGAATTTTATCCAAATCTGATAAAAAGTACAGAAAATAGAATGTAAGCCCTTCATGAATTAAGTCATACATATTTTTCACCGCACCGATTTCGACGAAGCTAAACTTCTCAGCGGAATTTTTGGAACATTTTGCATATCGAAGTTCACTTAAATCGGCCAAGAGTTAGGAATTAAGTTTAGAAATTTTTTCACAGCCTTCAGAATTGGGTCACGTTCAGTAAGGCATTTTAAACAGAAATCACATTTTCACTGTACTTTTTGTAGAAAGTCTTAAGCAGATTTCATTATATCCGATAAATGGTTTATTTGCTGAAAATTGTTCACAAACAAAGGAAAGGACAGTCGGAGAGACGGCCGAAAGTCATTTCCACACGAGAGTTATTTATGCCTAAATATCGCCTAATAGGTTCCGTGAAAGTGTCTGATTATTATTACAATTAATCATCCAGACCTACACATGGTTAAAGGCGGCCGGTGTGTAGGACTGCAACCTTACCACTTTCTTTTGCCGATTGTAGTGAAATCTGGGAGCCTCAAATTCCTGGAACCCTCAGGGCCTGCCAAGGCCCGTATAGGGATTACTTTACCTTTTTACCTACACATTGCAAGATTACAAAAACCGATGAAGATATTTAATAAGAACTTAAAATTGACTTTGTTGTAAAGAAAATAAAAAAAATACAGAAATAAATAGACACAAAATGTCCGGCGAATGGACAGAGACAGACTGCTGCACTTAATTGTGAAATACCAACCATGTGGGAAACGAAGGCAAGGACGACCACTCAAAAGACTTTTAAACTCCTAATGTGACCGGAAACAGGTCACGAGGCCTAAAACCCTGCAAGAAATATGACAATGACGATGATGATGATGATGATAATGATGATGATCCTTACCTGTGACACCTGTCTCGTGTTGGCACGTGCTAGTTTTGACTCGTATGCAACGTGTAATGATACTCTGTACAGACACTAAAATAAGCGTGTAAACTTGACAATTTTTTACATAAATTGACTGTATATGATCAATTAAAAACTAAAAAATACAAGAGCTTACCTACCACATGTTCTCCAATTTCCAAAATAGTATTCCTTTTGGAAGTTTCTCAGTCCTCTTTCGTTTGTCCTTATATTAGGAGCAGCATGAATATAAAGACTGTGGAGTATTGGTGGGATTACACTGAAGGGAAAAACCGAAATAGTGAGATAGAAACCTGTCCTATGGCCAATTTGTCTGCCACAAATCACACATGGAAGAATCCGGAATCGAATAGGGTCCTTTTCTAGAAGACGCCGGCTACTAAGCGCCTGAGCCACGGCACGACCTTTCATTACAATTATTCTAATTTAAATCCAAAGATTAATATCGTACCTCGCAGAGAATATAATGAGTTCCTATTAGAAATACCGAAGGGTGAGCCCTGTGTAGGGAAATGACGGCTGTTAGTGCGGTTCTGCGAAACACTTAAATATACTGCGGAAAAATTGAAGAATACTTAGAGTTAAATTTGGCGTTACCTTCATTAACTACGACGTTTTAAGTGGTTAGTACATGCCAGTGCCGCTTGCTTGCATTTCCTTTCCAATTACGTGAGCACAAGTGACTTTAACATGTAATTAAATACCCTTTCCTCATTCATCACACACATTTTAATCAATTTGACACTTGTTTAACGTTTGCTGACGTATTCTTAGCCTGTCACAAGATCACGTACAGTAGGCATCAGTTTATTAGAGTTCATTATTCCCTCGCAGTGTTGAAATTCCAGTGTTCATGATATTAATCATATTTATAATATCATACTTTAGAGGGATTTTATGTTTTACATAAATCCGTCATAATTTCTACAAGGAATGAAATCAGCAACAAACAAAGAAAAATTCAGAGTAGTGGGAGTCCTTTTTTCGGGAATAACAGGGACACACCGTAAAGCTAATAATTCGCCTCTGCATGAAAAAAGAGACTGCACAGATTTGGTACTTCAGCGCTGCTTTTCTGGTGACAAGACCGAGGAAGCATGGAGCTTTTCTGCGTGGAGAGGGAAGGTGACAAGAATATGTGTTAATTCTACAAGTATGTGGTCTTTTTGTAGTTACTGAAAGATTTGTCTGGCTTTGCATGGGGGAAAATTCTGAAACTCTCATCCCTAACTATCATTCCTTATGTAGACCTTCCAACGTTCAGCTGTTTTATGTAATAACTATCGGAATATATAATAAACTCGCATTTGTACTGAATATGCCATGAACTTGAAAATTTCCTGAAAGACAGCTTAGTGTTAGAAGTAATGCAAATACGTAGAGATAAATTTCTATTATCAACAAAGGTCCAGGTTGCAGTACGGATCGAAACAGAAGTACATTTCTACTGTTTCACGACAGGCTGCTGTTGGCAATGATTGCCACCTGGCGTTAACATAAGTAATTACACTTAGATCAGTGGCGAGCAACATTTTGTGCACATGGGCCAGACGAAACTCGAAAAAATGACATGGGGGCACATTATAAATAACACCTACGTTTTTATTTATGTGTCCTTAATGATAATACTTTATCGTCACCGGTGCCAACACTGGAGTGGTAAAACTTCTCTCAAATTAATATTTATAATTTAAATTAATCGTAAAAACCTCAAACTACTTTTCCTAATAAGTTCTTCCTCCTGTCTCTAATATAACAAATCCCGAGAAAAGTAATATGAGCAAACAAAAGTTTCTATTTGTTTTCTTTTGTCGAGTAGTGTGCTAGTTCCTCTTATATGAGATGGAAATCACGTTTCTTTTACAGTGTCAATGGGCAATGGCAGCCTACTGCTGACGTGTTAGTCACCCCACATAATCTTTGGCGTTATACAATTTTTTTCATTATATAGAACTATGTGTGTGTTGTAGCACTACGGAAAGCAGGAAAGTTTCTTTAAGAAGACGAGAGAACAGGGAGAAGAGGGTGCTAACGTAGTGTTAAAGTTCATTGTACCTGGTTCCTACTTTCTGAAGAAGGTGGCAATATTTTTGAAAATACGAGTACAAGAGAGATCACATCGCAACGGCGAACGATCTGATAGAATTTTCTACACTTCTGCTTTCGTCTTCACCGGCAGTCTTTGTCAAGTGCATCACCATTTCAACTACTCTCGTTAAAACCAGTATCATTTACACTGGAGCCTGCTGTGGGCTTTAGCTCTTTGCCAAGAGCAAAACCACTCTCCAGACAGCGTACACATTATCAGGGCAGCATAGTGTCACAGCTCTGCTGTCTGCCCATCGTGTCATCTGCCAAGGCGAAGACTGACCATTACAGGGATGCTACAATGTCTTGACATGAAAATTGTGTCGTATTGTCAATACGATATATTCTTGAATTATACAGTTGTACAAATGGCGATAAAATTATTATTCCTAAATTTGTTTTCTTCTAAATGAAATTAGATTGCGGGCCGCGGAACAACGGTATAAAGGGTCTAATATGTCTCACGGCACGCCT
>Ga0123357_10005629_pt1 | contig 15070 bp, 6 predicted proteins | sample TergutEmb28metaG_FD_89873 | JGI IMG/M metagenome (GOLD analysis project Ga0123357, IMG submission 89873) | Embiratermes neotenicus P4 segment gut microbial communities from Petit-Saut dam, French Guiana - Emb289 P4 | ecosystem: Host-associated > Arthropoda: Insects > Digestive system > Gut ...
AAAAGATGACAAAAACATTTAATAAAGAATACACACACAGAAAAAAAAAAGTTAAAAAAAAAAATTAAAAAAAAATAAAAGAAAAAAAGAGAGAGAGAGAGAGAGAGAGAGAGAGAGAGAGAGAGAGAGAGAGAGAGAGAGAGAGAGAGAGAGAGAAGGATTTGATGAAAATTTTCGGAGTAAATTGCAACGTATGAGTTTTGCCCAAAATACATTTCCTGTACACCTGTCACAAGGTATTACAGCTGCTATTTAAAAGAGGAAGGGAAGGCGCAATAGTTATGTTATGCTTGTACCTAATTGGTTCACTAATGCTTTAGTTACACTAAATGAACATCAAGTGACCTTTCTAGTCCAAGTTTCCGCTAATATTAAAGTCAAGGACAAGTGACGGTTTGAATTCGAAGTGATTTGTACAAATTTTCCTGCCCTATCCTGTTTTGCAGAATTTCCTTGTAGTTCTGTTTAAAAAAAAACAGCCCGTTACTTTTAGCGAGTTCCATATGCAGAATTTGAAAGTTACACACAGATACACAAAGCAAGGAAGAAATTACAGGCTAACCAAACCGTATTCCCGCCGTAACGAATTTTGGGTCTACATTCGCTTTCAGTTCTGATGTAAAAATTGAATAGAGACAGGTAGACGTTTTTCTTGTTGATTGCACAAGGAACCGCCTTGGTATGTAAGTGCAGATGTTTCAGAAGAACTTGCTGCTTCCATTTTCAGGGTCTTCCGGCCTACATGCCAATAATGAGAGCAAGTGCCTGCGACGTCCGCACATACATGTCAATCTGACAGGCATCGTATTCCGGAAGACTGGAACACTCGTTAGAACAGCTGTGGAAAAACCAAATTACACGTATGAACATATAAGTTCGCACCGTCAGCACAAACGAGTTTAATAGAGCAACTGTTTAAGGATTTTCCGGAGGCAAATTTTATATTTCCAGCTACAATATAAAATCAGCAACCGGTGTGTTCATGTAAACCCTTTTTTGTTATTATCTATCATAGAGAGATTAAACTTAACAGAAATAGGAGATTTTAGTTTCTCACAGTGGTCTTACTGAAGATAAAGTCTGCTGGGCTGTTACATCATGTCGACCGGTTAACAGCTACCGACATTCCGAAGGGCAGTATGTCCAACTTCAAAGTTAATTTCTTCTTAGTATACGATCTTTCGAAACGTCGTTATGTACTAGTCGATAGAGGATTTGAATATTCTAAAAAGAACAGTATTTTTTACAAATCTGTAATATACTTCAAAGAAAGTATAGGGACACACAAAGTTTAAAATTAATGGCGGACATGTTGCTATTGCCTGCAAAATTTCAGGGAAGGGATTTAATTTATAATCCTATAAATTCAGATGATATGTTTTGAATTTTCTTGACGGGAACAAAGAAAATGTTTTCATACTGCACAGTCAGATACACACGCACACACACATGCACACAGAATAGTAATCGCATTATGAATGTTTCAACTAATGTGAAAAAATCTGGTAATTTCGATACTTTTTCAGTTACTGCGGGTTGTTTATGCAAGTCCATCTGGCGTAATTTTGAACAGACTTGTTTTCATTACCTACGTGTCAAAATCATGACCCTTTCCGGTCTGAGTAATGTGACGGAGATGGTGGCGATTTGTGAATTTCAGGCGAGGTGGATACACCTACAAAGTTTTGAAGTTTCGAAGGACAATATACTGAGAAAATGATATTCGAGACCCTCACAGCAGTACTAATTAAGATGCAAGTCTTCTGAGATATTACAATCTGTCGTTGGGTACACTCACATACCTCAACACTCCAAAATTTATACCACCGTAACTTCAAAATAAGTTAATAATTCATAATTTTCTGCCATGAAGCAGCTGATGACGTAAGTGATTTAATCTTCTGCAGTTAAGCGTCAACATAGGAGAAAGGTCAGCAGAATCTATGGAACCCACTTTCTGAATGGAGACTGAGATCAAACCAAGAAATCTAATCCATCCTGGGCCATGCTGCCATTGTCAGCTCTGTCAAATCCACGAGGATTAGTTGGTGGGCTCACCGTATGCCCAAAAATATCCTGAATGAAGAATTACATAGCAGGAAGAAATAAGAATGACCAAGAAAACGATGGATAACAGATGTGGAGTTGGACTTTTGGAGGATGAGTATCAGAGTTCGGCGAGTGAGGACCCAAAATCGACAAGATTATAGGAGGATTGTGGGGGAGGTCGAAGTACATATCGTACTGTACTACCAGTGATGATGATGATGATGATTATGAAGATGATGAGTTGACATAAAAAACGTGATTTCCAGATATATGTCTTGTTCTAATCTTATCCACATTTCTTGGGAATTATTCCAGACCTTCTTACTTATTCTACAAACATATTAACGAAGATGATAAGGGACTGCTGCTAATAGCATGGCTTTTCGTCAATGACTTTCCATTCTTCACTTAGTTCATATCTCTGGCCTGCTAATACCTTCCGTAGCTCATGTACCTCTAGTAAGACATAGTCGGAAAGGAAAGTTAAAATTTGAATATTACTTAGGACTTTTAACACATAACAAAAAATTCTTCCTTAAACCAAGGTTTTATTTTCATATTATTATATTTATATTTAATTTATTGTAGAGATGTCTGGAACTGGCGGACAAAGGAGAAGAGACTGCATGTACTTTTTTTTTTTCTGGGGAAACATTGAGGCGGCGAGGGATGTGGGTGAAACGTACAGTAAGATTATCAATCGGACTGTCGCTGAAGTTATCTTACTCTTATGCTAATAGCGTTCAATTTGCGACCTTATTATAGTACATTATACGGCCAGATAATTAGTTGAAAATATAAATATTTCATTAGTTAACTTAATCATTTAGCATCGCCAGCAGGAACGTGGAAAAAGAACTACGTAATTAATTTTGAAGCGAATCGTAATAAGTGAAATTTTAATTATTAATTGTTACTTGATGGTCTAAGTAACATTCTCACTTAACCAGAGAATATTTGAATTCAGCATTTATAAAAATCCCGTTTCTCCTATTTCAGGATGAGGTTAGGAACTCTTCCTTATCGGGGCAGACCGTAAAGAGGGGGAAGGAACTCTGAATTCTGAATTGTGCCATCCCCGTTATGTAGTACAGGGTCTGGCAGAAAACCCTGACGATTTTTAATTCACAATAAAATGAAAAGTATACTGTCTTTTTACGTGAATTTATTACTAAAAGTATCTTTATCTCAAAGCATTTTAATTACTATATTCACTTCCTGAACATATTGTCTGTGAGGTGGCGTCCCTTGTTGTCAGCACATTCTCGCAAGCGGAGGACTTCTGACAAAAGCCTGACGCAATCGTTCGATGTTCTCAGGAGTTCTAAGTGAAGGCTCTTTTCCTGGACGTTTCCTTTTTGCTGTAGACGCTGTTTCTCTGCAGTTTCTCACCCACAACAGTACAGTATTGCGACTATGGACACTATCGTTCCGATGAATATTGAAGTGCCGACGAAATATCTGTTGAGTCACAACGACAGAACCGTTGTTTTAGCAATACGTCTCCACAGCGAAAGCCCGATGCTCTACAGACCAGCACTCCATGGCGACTGAAATGCTTTGAGTCTCGCTAGAAGGGCGCTCAAGGAAAAATCCCCACGCCAACGATTCCACTCACAGCTGTGTTGCCAAATCGTCAGCTATTTCTGCCGGACTCTGTATAAACTAGCAATTAGGTATGAAGTCAATAACGCAACTATTGTTTAATTAGATGTTACATTCTAGGTCAAAAGACTACATGTTTCGGCCGGCAGTGGCCGTCATCAAGTCTTTGTCATTCGACACACTTAAGATTATTTATATAATTGTGTGGCGAAATGAGAAATGCTGGTTCACGCGGGCAGTAAAGTGGAGGTGATCTGGGGATTGTGATAATGCCCATTGCTGATCATGGGATTTCCCCAACAAATTCGCACATCTCTGCGTAATTCCCTTGAAGGTACCATATCTGCATATGCAACAATGGTCTGCCTGTTACCTTCACTTTGTAACGATCATGTCGCCATTTTCCTCCACTAGTTTGTTTATCGGAAGCGTATGAGTTACCGGGCCTTGGTTTTAGTTCCGCAAGAAATATGTTGGGGGTAGTGGTTGATGTCAGGGGTAGGTGACGTCAGAGAAACAGGAAGCTCAGTCATCTTCAATCTTCTTTCTCCTCCTTATGGACCCTTCGAAAGAGAGGTTAGTGCTCCCTGCCAACCCCTAGAACGTTAGCACGAGAAGGGGGAAAAAAAATCAGGAACCTCCAGGCTATCCTTTCTTTCAGAAACGGATTCTCTCAGAATGCAGAAGAAAGCAACAAGACGGGCGGTCATTCAGTTCGTTCTGTAAAATTATTGACTTTACTCAGCAGAGAGAGAGAAAAAAAATCGTGTACGACAGTGTTTATTGTAAAGTATTTCTCTTCCAACATTGCTAATAATTCCTCACAAATAGTGAAAATTTTCTTTCCGAAACTGTGGCCTCAAAATGAGAGTCCAACTCAAATACAAAACACCTGATACACATTCAGCAACAAAAGAAGCAATTAACATTTGCTCATTATGACTTGTGAAACAGGTGCCCGGCACAGTGCCAATAAAGAAATATTATAAGCTTGTTTCAAACTGTATGTCAATTTTAAACAGTGCATGGTCAGAAAATACGTCGTCGCTTATGCCGTAGCAATATTATTACGATTTTCAGTCAAATCAAAACACAGTATAGGCGAAGAACAGGACGCGCACGGGCGTGAAGCGGGATGCATAGCAAATTTTGGTGGAAAAATGAAATAAGCAGAGCCGTTGGAAAACCAAGCCGTAGAAGGAACTGACATCAGTAACTGGCACGTGTACGAAATTCTATCAGGCCCAAAATACTGGGAGAAATATCGGTGATTACAAAGGCATAGGGAGGATCGTAAATATACCACCACTTAATCTGAAACTTTGCACTAGATGGAGATGAGTAGCAGATACACGCCAAGGTTGCTTCAACCACCGGAGAAACCTACCCGGTACCTACCGATTAGGAGGCCTTGTGGTCTCCACAGCCGGCCTTGATAATTTATTGCCACATTTCCTCGGTCGTCCACTGCAGCAGCCTAAGAAAAGTTCAATCTATTCATGCGTTTAATTATCTGACAATACATCAGGTCGTAGAGGTGTACTTCCACTCATTCTTAAGGTTGACATTAGACGGAAGTGAGTGGTCAGCTTCAGGCGTGGATTGCTTCATCCCCGTTACCACCGAAGAGGCGGCTTTGTAGGCCCCAGAACCGATGTGGACGCCTTGGAGAAGTGATCCACGACTTCTGAGCCGTCCAATCCCTAAGGCTGTCGTAATGCCAAACGAGCTATCTTAACTGTGTTTACAGTAGAATATATTGTAAAATTTCATTCATTTATATAATGAAAGTATTGCTTATAATAAACGCATAATTAACTGGGCATTTCTGTCTGTCGTCACGCTCTTTCCACCTTAAAGACTTGTAACATATCATTAAGTAAAGGGAATTTTTCCTTGTCTAGAAAACACATGCACGACACTATACACACAATTTTTCGAATCTACTGCTATCTTCCTCAAGTGAAGAAGAAGATAGCAGAATATTCCGAGTACAAGCACCATTCTTCCTATTTTAAGACAATTTTTTTTTTGTGTTTAGGCCAATAAAAACTGCTGGTATTGACAATCTTACGACATTAAAATAATTTTATGAAACTTAGTGTTGCTTAAAATGGATTAATATTCTCGCTAGCCTGATCAGTTACGGCCCATGATTTCAAGCCATTCTTTATCGAATCTCATATTGCAATATGTGACAAATCAATATTTATTTATTTGTTTATTTATTTATTTAGTTAGTTCTTGCTTTTGATACGTGTCTTTTCGAACACTAAAAACGAGTACAACATTTTGTTGAAAGTAAAGCAATGCTTACAACTGGAAGATGTCGAAGAAATTATAACATTACTACCGATCTAAGAGAAAGCGCTTATGCACTCTACACTGGGTTTAAATAGCTCGGGAAAATTTCACAAGTGCGATATTTTTGACAGGGCCATGAAAAGTCTGGTTCCATACAAAAAGGACTTCGAGGTTTTCAAGACAGACTGGTAACATGGAATTATACGGGTACGGATACTAGACATGTAACACAGGATAACAGTATGAGGAAAGAAGGGTCGGAGTGTGAGTTGACATCATTTACATATATCTACTATCGATATTAAGAATATGTGACAGAAACGGGGAAAACGTCTAGGTTTACGCAAGTGTTCTCAAACAAACCAAGGACATCCGGCGAACGAGTAGCTTTAGAAGGGCTTCCGGATGTCAGGAGACGCGTATCTGATTCACACCATGTTGATTTGCAGGAGGACCCGTGGCGGTGGTTCACCAGCACAGAGACATCGGGAGAGGAATGAAGGACACGACTTCGTCTTCAACGGCAGATCTGGGTGGCAACAACAGCGACGGAAGGGAAAGGACCCGGAGCAGCAGTCCGAGCTCTCTCGACATGAACAGCCTCTCTCCGCCATGCAGTAGCAAGAACTTCGCAATTGTAACTGCCGCAGCAGCAGCAATTTCCGCGGGCCTTCACCCTGGCACAGCAGAAGGAATGTCACCTATCCTCAGTAACCAAATATACAGCTCTCCCATGGCGGAATCACTGCTCGCTGCAAGCCAGACAGCTGCCTTAATGGCCGCCACGTCTGTGGGTGGGAATCCACACCGACTACCTGTCGGCTTGCAAACTCTTCCTTCTGGACCAGCTTTATTTCATCATCAACGTGCAGGAAATATTTTTAATTGGTCTTCGGCATCAGTGTCGCCCCTCCCTATGACGACGACGGACTCTTCAAACAATAATAATCGAATGACGGTAAAGAAGAACAACAACCACCACTTGGCTGTGAACAGGAAGAATCAGGCGAACGCGAAGAAACGGGCAGGTAGGAAGCCGGACTCCGTGGAACCTACTATCATCGAAGTGACAAGCATGACACAGATCACGGCGACTCCACCTTCACCTCCAACGTCAGGTTTGTAGCAACACTTCCATGCAATTTTATCCAATAACCATTTCGCTGAGAGAAAGCTTTCGTTCATAAAACATGGAAAATATTCTTTCATTTACATTAGAGATGAGAAAATAACATTTAAAACAAACCTCAGACAAATAGATTTAAGAATGTCGGCTTCTAATTAATGTCACGGTTGTGCAACAGCATGGAGTTTGTTCAGTATTAAGGTCTGAGGTTCCCAAATCTGTGAATATTAAAGTCACTTTCCTTTTGGAATGACACCGTGTAGATATGATATCAATACAGTAAGTGTACGTATGACAGTATATTACACACACCGAAACTCTTACATGTATCGGCCACTCGTGTGGCAAACTTCAGGGAGGTGCATTACAATCGATAGATATGTCGAAATATTATAGAAGGTTTTGAACCAATGCATAAACATAAAATATTAAGTTTTAATAAAAATGCATGGTTTAAATTACATATTAGAGATCAAAATACAGGTAAAATATTTGTGATTGACTCTAATAGAGCATGGATAGTATCTACGCATTAAATCAGCATCCAAGCAAGGACGTGTTGATGATATCGGTACGGCAGACCACTCTGTACACAACAGTGGCCGAAACATGTAGCAGCTGTACGGTGTGTATAATATACTTTCATACACTTACGAACATTTGTTGGTTATGCTATCATATCTAATTGATCAGTGCACGGTTGTGGATCATTTAAAATGACATGTAATTTGCTGGATATGTACCTACATAGCTGTACAATTCGCTGCCAAAGGAAGACAATGTACCAGGTACTTTATTAATTAGATACCGTATGTAACCATTTTATTGTCTCAGTTTTTCAGTCCTTTTTGTTTTAAATATATGAACCGTCATGAAAACATATGCCATCTACCAAGATTCGGGGGATTTTTTAGAGGTATAGATGACTTGAGGCTACGAAACCACCATGAAAGTTGCAAGTCAACAACCTTTTTGCAGTTCAAAAACCATAAATTATACAGACGAAAACAATATAAAGAAATGCGTTAAATTGCCCATGTACCAGCAGCAACATAAAATAATTACTATTATACCCAACTTGCATCACACGATCATCAATCGACATTGTAATCGTGGCACTGTCACAGTATAATTGAACGTATTATTTATTTACTTCTTTATTCATTTATTGGTGCAATAATTCATATTTGTTTCGTTTAATGACGCTTTCATTTGTTAACGCCAGACTTAACATAGCGCAAATAATTTGATGATCAGAAATAATGAATTTAGAAGGATGTGGCAAAAAGTGTTTGCCTAATTCATGGTACTACCCCGGTATTTGACAAAGAGGCTGAGGGAAACCACGAACACCTGTCCGGATGGTCGAGCTTTGAATCCGGGAAGATCCGATTACGAAGGAAGAGACCACGACATTTGGTTTTTATAATTTTAGTCTTTCCATCCTTTAAAGTGCCTTCGTCTTCCTCTTTTCAGTTCTTTGTCGTTTGCTTTCTAATACGCTGCCATAGCTTCAAAACTGGCATTACAGAAATGTGCGGATTCACATGCGAACTGCCTGAAGAAGACTGTTTACAGACGAATCATGCAACAGGATATAGCGAAAATAAAATAGCTCCGTGTATCAACTGTACATGTCTATGTACACTCTTCTTTGTTCCTTAATAACATGTGGCCCCCGCTGCAAGCAAACACTCGATCGTTCTCCGTGTTATCACGTACTGTTTCCTTGCAGTTAACAGACTCTTTTAATCGTCATGATACAGAAGACGAGAACTTCCAGCTACAACGCTATGGGAACCTCAAATCTCACATGATAGTACACGTAGAGAATCAAAGCATAAAATTCACTTTATGAAAAAGTTTAACACAGCATGCATAGCTACCACACTATAAAACATTAAGCCGAAATTCTTTGCCGCTGTTAAAATACTCTGTTTACAACTCACAATGTAAACTTTAAAACACTGCTATCTGCAAGTCGATTTGGCATGTTAATTTTGTAATATCCTCTATTTTTTATATTGTGGGACGAGATAGCGTAGTAGCTGTTGCGACTAGTTACGGGTTGGACGATCCGGGGATCGAATCCCGGTGGGGGCGAGATTTCCTGCACCTGTTCAGACCGGCCCTAGGACCCACCAGCCTCCTATACAATGGGTATCGGGTCTTCCCAGCGGGTAAAGCAGCCGGGGCGTGGCGTTGACCTCCCACCCCATCTCTCGCCCAGGGTAAAGAAAGAATAGAGCTATACCTCTACTCCGCCTCTGGGCCATCGTGGCCTCTTCAGAGTGAACTTTACATTTTTGGTAATAAGTGGTCTCATTTGTGATCAGGTATTTGTAGTATTGCAACATGTGTGAAAAGAAACACTAACGCAGATATGTACGACATAAATAATAAACTTCAGTAAACTATGAGAGTAAACATTTCTTCCAATTTTAACTAGTGTACAGTTAGAATGTGAAATATTTCAAAGATGTCATATCCTGCAGGTTCATCGCCTCCTTCGGAATTGGTAAAGAGCGGCAGTAGCAACATGGGAGATGGAGTAGCGGGGCGCGAGAAGGCATTTACCTGTGAGACGTGTCACCGTTCCTTTGGGTACAAACACGTGCTGCAGAATCACGAGCGAACCCACACAGGCGAGAAGCCGTTCCGCTGTGGTGTGTGTGAAAAGAGATTCACCCGCGATCATCACCTGAAGACGCACATGCGGCTCCACACGGGGGAGAAGCCTTACGAATGCACACATTGTGACCGCCATTTCGTGCAAGTGGCCAACCTTCGTCGGCATCTCCGTGTGCACACCGGCGAACGCCCTTATGCCTGCGAACTCTGTACTTCCAAATTCTCCGATTCGAATCAGCTCAAAGCTCATATGTTAATTCATAAGGGCGAAAAACCGTTCGAATGTTTGCGGTGTCAGGGTAGGTTCAGACGTCGGCACCATCTGATGCATCACAAATGTCCTAGCAAGGAAGATTCTTCTGGTATTCTACTGACTGATGTGAAAGAGAGGAATCAGAAATCACTTCATTTTGTGAGTGATAGAAAATTTTCGAGGACAAAAGATGTTTACACTCAAGATGACGATGGTGAAACAGAAAGCACGAGACGACCTCTCCCTGTGTCTGCCATCGTGATCAATGATGTGGATAGACGTGTGGTTATGGACGATGTTGAAGACGAGGAAGACGCCTTAGATATTGTCATGGAAGAGGAAGAGGGTGTGGATGAGGTCGGCCATCTCGTTACCTCCCGAAGAATCCTTGCCCACAATAACAATGGATCCGTAGCAGAGAAAAAGAACAGAATACGGAAACCGCAGGAGATACGTCGTGTAATTCGCCTTTCGAACACCACGTCACCACCTGCGCCCATGATTGTCACCAATCCTCTACCTATTCCATCAGCAGCCCTCGTTCTTCCGGAACAAACCGAGCCGGAGGACCTATCCATGAGTACGGGCAATGTACACCGGCTGAACCAAAACGGGTACAGCAATCGCCCAGGCTGTAATAAGCATTCCAACTCGCATAGCAGTGGCGATTCGCGGTCACCATCATCTTGTGCGGACGAGGAAGAGGAAGATCTACCGCCCTCGAGCACTGGCCTGTTCCTCCAGCATAGTCACCCCAAGTTCCGGCGCCACAACCACCTTCAACGAAGCAACGGTACTGCGCCGGTTTCCTAGTTTCTGGTGAACCAAAGTAGATGTGGCAAATCCTAAATGATAATCAACTACGGGTATGTACCAAATGGTATATAGTCATAATTTAAGTATATATTATTATAATATATAAGGACATATGTGAGCATTCATTATACATAAAACTATTATGTAGTAAACGAAATAGACGATTAGTCAAAAGTTATTTTAACTACACATAAACCATCTATTAGTCAGATTGGACCATGGTTATTATAAACTGTTTGTTAAGGAAAATGCTAAGGTTCGATTATTTTTACACGGCATCATATCAGAAGACGAACATATTCGGAGACTCACTGAGGTTATTAAATTATTTTCACTGCGGCAATATTTACGAAATTAAAAATTACGAATTGAAACAGTACTAATTATTTTACTTCCAATGTGTTCTCTGCCGAAGTAACTTTAATTCCTAAAACTTGGCCGTTCTCTCCTTTCGTTTTTAAACCCTGGCTTATTGAGCAAACAATTACTGCAAGAATTTAAAGAAAAGGGACCAGAAGGGCAGCATAAACAAAGAGTGCCTTAAATTATAATTCATATCAAATAAGATTCAAAAACATATAAACCAAATAAGACATTTTTATTACAATGAAATGCGTGAATTTTTGTAGTTAGAAAACAGAAATTTTAAAGATTTTCTTCTGTAATAGAGGAAGTAGAAACCTTACTACGGTGGGTGGATAAAAAAGGTTTGTTTTCTCGTTACGTACATGGAGAAAAAGAAGAATGGGATGGGGCAGAGCGCCACTTGGACTTGTTTACGCCATAAGAACCTAAACCAAACCCCCGGAGGTAGAAGGGAAGAAAGAAAAAAAAAGTTTAGGTAAGAAAGGAACAGAACCAAGCCCAATTCATAACATTCCTTTCCAATAAGGAACCACAGCTTTCTATGAAAAATAACAGCCCTACTTCCATCCATACTACATAATTTTCCCGTTCTTACGCTTGGCAACCTGCTAAATTTGAGACTTACAAGCCTTCTTGGCAATGGTTAGCTAATGTCTAGAGACCTCAGGAGGAAGGATGGAGAGTTCGTTGAACCTGCATCTTTTGTGCAGTGGAATGAGGAAATCTTTCAAGTGCCTTTACAAAAATGTAAAGGTACCTTCTTTTTGATGCACCACCATCAAAATATTCATCCCTCAAAGTAACGTCCCTACCACCTTCCTGTCCTTCGCCCCCGTTCGAAAATTCTGAGTTATAAAAGGTTCCCTCTCTTACGCTTTCTAGGACCTGGCAGTAGTATTAAATTACCAGTATGGAAGTTAGAACAACAAGTATTTGGAGGAATTTCTCACGCATTGACCAATCATTGAAAGATGCTCATTTCTTACGTCATAGATACATGTCATGGGATGGGGCCAAGTTGTGAAAGGGGTTTGTAATCTTCTTCTCAGTCGGTTACGCGACAGATATTCTATTAGACGGCTGAGTTTCGACTCCTTATCTGAAACGTATTGAATGGACACCTGCATCTATCTGCTCGAAGTCGAAGATGTAAGGAGACGAATCCATGTAGCCCGAAGTTTTTTTTAATGTAAATAATATTTCACTTTATGTTGACTGCTCTCATGGGAACTCCAAGGTGAATGAATCGAAACATCATCCCGTTTCCAGCGAAAGGGATACATAATATTCTAATACGAATGAACATACAATTAAGAAGGGGAAGTCTAAACTCTGGATTATTTCACGGGAATACTTGTGTGTACTTTTGATTTAACTGGTTTTACTGCAGAATTCGCTGGGTTTTGATACCTGTGCTTCTATGGGTAAACCAGAAACCGGGAAATTTGATTCTGTTCTCTTTTTTAAATTTTATTTAATTCTCCCGTTTATGATATACAAAGAAACCACGTTGTTCCTGCCGTTTTTATTGGACATTTATAGTGAACAGTTAAAACTCACGTAATCTGTTTTGACAGTAAATAGAGGATCATTAAACCCCTTTAAAAAAACTAATTTTATTTCACATCCCTAATTCTTTTTACGTGCGTACAAGCGGTCAAGATGCTCTGTTGAATTACGTAATCTGAATCACTCACAGCCTCCTTAATACCCAAGAACGAACACGCCACTAAAATCATACAAAATTACCACAAAAAGTGTAAAATAAATCTTATCTTTGAGTTCTCTCGCGAATAAAGTAATTTGATAGGAAAGTCAATTTGCTGATTTTGTACCTTTTCCTGGCCTGTTCTCGTTCTGGTTGCTGGTATTTGTTACAACAAAAGAAACCTTCAGTGAGTCTCTTCAAACAGTCACATGATCATATTCCTACTTCATGTAACTTGATACAATGTAGCATAGCAGTAGGGCTTTCCTTAGATATATTTTTAAAAGAAACACAATTTCTACCTCAAATAGCGGTGACGCTACAGTCAATCAGGAGGGATTGTTATTTCTATAGTTCCATTTTTGAAACTGACGTCTTGACAACTCTCAAAGGTCTCATGTTATAGACATTGCCTTCCTGTATGCATGTGTTCTGGTTTTTTCCCCGTATGTATAAGAAGTACCTTACTTTGGTTTTACTTTTGTCATTTTTGTCATTTTTCAGCCCAGGGCTCTTACATTAATATTATATTGGTTTATATTTCAATAGAAACAGTATATATACATATTTTAATTTACAGAAATACTAAACGTATTCAGTAACTTCAAATATTGGTATGTCTGTGGTTTCACCTTTCATGATGGGTATTTTTCATGTTGAATATTTTTTGTGATATGCAGATTTAAATGTAAGATTATGCGTCATAGTACTGTTGAAATATAGAAAGCGGGGAATGGCAAGAAAAGAGATTCTAAGCTGTGATATCTTCATTAAAATCGTAAAAGGTGTGCACATATACGCAAATATAACAAAATAATTCTTGCTATGAATTCTCGTACAGGAGGTAACATATAACTAATTTATTGAAACAGGCTACGATATGAGGAAGTCAAGATTCAGTGTCTTAATTTATGTTCCAAGTTGTAATTATTAAAAGAGTTAGTCATCTGAGTCGTCATTCACACACAGTTCAGAATACTAAGCGACGGGTAGCAATGAATGTTAATCATAGTCCTTTAAGCCTGAAGGACATCAGAATGAAATCAAATGGTTAGTTTGCATGAATTAGATTGAAGTCGCAACTGAACAATACTTTTTTATTCTAAATAATATTTTAATAATATTTTAAAGCTGCTGTGTACCATCGCTAACAGCCATAAGCAATTGTAACTTCAGTTTTATGTCCTATATAACACAGAGCTGGGATGGTGCTTAAGATATGTGGGTCCTCAATGTGGAGCTTGGTTCATGTTATCCATCTGACGTCTAGGCCTTTGAGGTGGATCCTAAATTTTTGGATAATATGTGCACACCTAATAAGCCATCAAACAACAATCGGTTGCTTTAAGTGTCTATATTTAGCATCGTATTCCACTTACGATTGGCGATGATATCACATTATAAATAATATTCTAGAAACTTTATTCACATAAAATATATCTGTGATCCTTGTACATCAACACCGTTTACGATTTGAAGGTTCCATAACTACAGATACTGTTGTCTTACTAATTCTGTCCATTTAGTCACTTAAGTCTTCTATTCATAAAGGCGCTGTCACTATCCCATAAAAAAAACTACGGAATGTTACGTGCGCTGTGACACAAAAGTGATTAATTTCAGTGCATCTGCTGCGTCTTGTTTGTTGGCCCCATCCGTGAGCCTACTGAATATATGTACTTACTTACGAGGTTCAATTAAATTCAAACACATTCGAGAAAATTACTTTGAAATACTGACCTAAAAATATTTCCGCCATTATATAAATGCCACGACGCATAATCTTAAAACCTAAGGACTAATGCCTTTGCTTTATTTTGTGTTTTTTAACTACGCATTTCCATACACTGTGGCCTGTAACTGTTTCTGCTCACATTCTCAAGCTAAAGTCTATGAAGTATTGTATTTTATTATATGTCAGCATGGAAGTGAACCCTCAAGGTACAAACTATGAACAATTGAGAAATACCTCCTAAGTAATTCACTCAAGTACACGGCACATAAGAAAGACTGAACTAAATATGTACATTATAAATAAACACGAGTTTCGGGTCTGTTAGTGATTTTCTGTCGCACTTTCAATGTAAGACTTAAAATAAGTTGAAACTAATTTATTCCTTTTTGGGTAATTCCCCGGCGTCTGAGTTCTAATTGCCGACGTTTCGGAACTCACTATCGGTTCCATCTTCATAGGCAGGTGAATGATACTTCA
>Ga0123357_10005631_pt1 | contig 15066 bp, 4 predicted proteins | sample TergutEmb28metaG_FD_89873 | JGI IMG/M metagenome (GOLD analysis project Ga0123357, IMG submission 89873) | Embiratermes neotenicus P4 segment gut microbial communities from Petit-Saut dam, French Guiana - Emb289 P4 | ecosystem: Host-associated > Arthropoda: Insects > Digestive system > Gut ...
GGGGGGGCGGGGCGGGGTGAGAAGGTCTGTGTGAAGTGGATTGAAGCTTGAAATGTGTTAAGTAATATTTAAAAACTCTTTCTTGCCTTACAGTAAACGCTGCTTTGCAAGGGCTGAGTCCGGTCGCTTAATGTCCATGGGATGTTAATTACACTTTATCTTGAGATTCGTAGAAAACTCGTAAATACTCTCAGTAGACCAAATGCGGAGTTTTTTTGTGTTGAATCGGATGAGTCAGTCAGTAACCTGTAACTAATAGGGAAGTTATTTTTGGTCGCCTTTCAAAGTCTACATCTCGTCAAATGTCTTATGTTTTTTCACCCCCATATTTTACACACACACACACACACACACACACACACACATATATATATATATATATATAAAACTCAATCTATTTCTGTTATACAAACAGCATGACTAGAGCAATGTCCTGTACCGTAAGAGTTTACAAGTTTTAAGTAAAAGCTAATTGTCTCCATTTCAACAACGAATACCGCAGTGCTTTGCCTCGCACGTCTCACAAGCAAGACATATTCGCAATGACCCCTTGCTTATATCTGCGTTTGTGCCACAATTCATTTAACTTTGTAATGAAACCGCAGATAATCACAGGCAGCTATAATTCTTTTTAAGGCAAATTCCTTTGTATGCTCCATTTGCTAATTTGACGGAATTTCCTCACAATTATTCCTCATGTTACCATACTTAAGTTCAGTATCTGTGGGGAAGGAAATGCGAATTGTTTCGAAACTTCTCTTTGTACCGAGTTTATACGTTGCAGACCTCCCACATAGTTTGTTAAATCATTTACATATTTGATGCCAGAAAGAGCGGAATGTGAGATTTTGCGTTCTGGCAGCAGAGGATGTGAAGAATATTTCTGCACCCTGAAGATGGAGGCGGTATGTTTCTTCGAGGTGTTAATGGATTATGGCAACGTAAACGTCGTCATTCACAGATGATTATATCCTTCACGAGCGGATCGGCAAAGAAAATTTTTAGAATTTCATTTACAAGATTGGAATATTTGACGATTGTGGTCGGCAGGTGGAAGGCAATATTTCTCTTCTCCGAAACGTCCAAATAGGCTCTTGACACCCATCCAGCTCCGTAGTCACTTGGTATCGGCGTTATTTCCAGGCGGTAAATCGGCCGGGGTGCAAACTGGACAGCTCATCTAATCCCGAGGTTAAGAAGGGTGGAGCTGTACATCTGATCTTCATGTATAAGCCTTCTTGGTGTGCTTAGGGTCAGCTTCACCCTTTTTGCCAAAAAATGTGAACTGCACGAGGATCCAAATGGGGGAAAATATCATAAACGTGTTTAGGACTGTATTATTTGGCAAACATTCATACTTTAGTAATAATTACTTACTTACCCTTACTTACTTACTCTACTTACTTACTTACTCCATGGAGGAGAGTCTTTCTTGAGAAGCTAACAGGTTTGCGTCTATTCAAGAAATTCCCCGCATTTTATGGAACCCGAAGGTTCATCACTGCAGTCACAAGTGCCCGCCACCTGCCCCTATCCTAAGCCAGCTCGAGCCAGTCCATACCCTCACATCCCACTTCCTGAAGATCCATGTTAATATTATCCTCCTATCTACGCCTGAGTATCCGAAGTGGTCTCTTTCCCTCAGGTTTCCCCACCAAAACCCTGTATACGCCTCTCCTCCACCCCATACGCGCTACATGCTCAGCCCATCTCGTTCTTCTCAATATTATCACCCGCACAATATTGGGTGAGGAGTAAAGATCAATAAGCTCCTTATTATGTTGTTTTCTCCACTTCCATCTTACATCGTCCCTGTTAGACCAAAATATTCTTCTCAGCGCCCTATTCTCAAACACTCTCAGCCTACGTTTCTCCTCCACTGTAACCAACCAAGTTTCTCGCCCATACGAATCAACAGGCAAAATTTTAGTTCACTTCCGAAATATTTTCCTGGGTGTGGGCTGTTTATTGTCACGTATGCCCGATCACTGTGATAACTTTCCCACGACTCGCGTGCTTCGTCGCCCGACGCACCGAATTACACTGACTTTCCACAAGTAAGTCACTTTCAAGTTTGAGCTTCGTGCGAATGGAATAATTGTCGATTTCAGAAGTCAACAAATATTGGTGACTGGTTTGACTGGAGGCGTGTTTACTGAAAACCAGTGGGAAACGGACCGATGGCCACTATTTATACAAGTGCACTGTTCCTACGACGTGGCATGTATCCATTGTATTCTGCTTCATGCTTCAAGAAAGAAGTGTAACCTAGTAAAATGTTCGTGTTGAAATGAGTTCGCCCAAAGATAGGCAGTGACTGTATCCGTCAGTGCCATCGGATCTGCTCCTTGCTGATGGAAATAGAAATGGAACGAAGCAGTGTTAATCGGTTTAACTGTGTGAAAGACTGGCAGATCCTAGGGCTTTTACTTCCAAAACACAAGTCTCACACAGTAGGTAACACGTTACAGCTCAACACGACACAACAGCAATTCAACACAACACGACACGACTCAGCACGACATTGCATGAGACAACACAACACAACACGACGAGACACGACAGCGTAACACAGGGCAACACGACACGATGTGATATGAAAAAAAACAATAAACGACAGACCCAGTACGAGACAACACAACACAACACAACACAACACAACGCAACACGATATGACGCGACACATAGCACAACGCAACAGAGCAGGACTCAACACGGCGAGACAGAAAGCAACAAAATGCTTATCTAGACAGTGGAGCACGGAGAGCAAGTGCTGTCTGTTAGAACAGTCTCTTAAGGGCCAGATAGTCATCGTTCTAGGGGTGTAAATGCTGGAAGATGTGGAAACCGCATTTATGTATGTGTTCAGAATTTTATTGAGTGGTTACACTGCCATTTGTCCTCTGTGGAAGTAAATGTTGGACAAGTGAAGACAGACACAGGCATACAGATACTGCAGGCAGTACATTACAAGTCACGGGTCGTGATAGCCTAGACGGCGTAACGACTTACTACCGGTTGGACGTTCGTGGGTTCAAATCCCGGCTGAAGCAAGAGATTTCCTCTTCTTCAAGTCCGTCCTGACCAGCCTTAGATCCCAACCACCCTCTTTTACAATGGGCACCGGCAAAGCGCCCGGTTTGTGGGATTGACCACCCAGCCTCATCTAGGGCAGAGGTTAAGAATGCGCTAGAGGTTTACGTCTATTCCCGCTCTGATCCTCCTATAACATGTTGTGGGTGATCTAATATTATTATTATTATTATTATTATTATTATTATTAACTGCAATTGAATTGTTACTCGGTGGCAATGATCCTTACACTGGTACAGACAAAAAAATTCAGAATAAATATGCATAAACAGAACAATACAAAAACAGTACAAAGAATAAAAAACACAGTAAGTACAAGTATACATATTACCAAAACACCCACACATACACACACTTGCACTTCACAAATCAAGTTAAAACAACCACAGTACAAGTTTAAACAAACACAGTGCAAGATATACCCAAATGAAATAGTCACAATACAATCAAGTACCCTCAGTATAAGGTCACCCTAATGTGTATGGCACTTTTATCCCCAAGAACTTTACCGTAACCCACTTCCTTTCATTTCACTTAACTTCAAAATAAAATCGCTTCATACAACTCACGTCAGTTCACACCACATCACTACAATTCAAACCACTTCACTTATTTACACCCAACCCCACTTGAATTCCCTTGCTTGTAACTATATTCTTAACATTATTTCTAAACGTGTTTAGTTGACAGGGTAAAGACGCTAGTAAGCTTGCAGGTAATTGGTTCCAGCTTTTAATGGTCCTATTTACCAACATCTTTTCTCTCTTTTCTAATTCTAATTTTCCTACTACGACCGTCCCAATTCAGGTAGGATGGTTTTAGAAGTCTATCTCCTATCCCCCATCACTTGAGAACATGGTGTTGAGGAGAATATTTGGACCTAGGAGGGACGAGGTAACGTTGGCGCGTATGGGTGAGGAGAGGGGGGGGTGTATAGGGTCTTGCTGGGGAAACCGGAGGGAAGGAGACACTGGGGAGACCTAGGCGTAGATTGGTGGATAATATTAGGATGGAACTTCAGGAGGTGGGATGTGGATATATGGACTGGATTGGGCTGACCCAGGATAGAGACAGGTGGCGGATGCTTCTGAGTGCGGTAATGAACCTTCGGGTTCCGTGAAATGCGGGTAATTTCTTGACTAGCTGCAAACCAGTTAGCTTCTCAAGACTCAGGACTCGGCACCATGGAGTAAGTAAGTAAGTAAGTATCCCCTATCACTTCCCAAGACCGTCTCCCGGTGTATGCCTTGAAAAGGGTGCATATTCGAGCTATCAATCTTCGCTGTACCAACGTTCCCCAACCCGACTCATATTATGTAAAAATGTAGCCGCTGTCTTTTGCATGCGATTTAAAGCACTTACCTGATCTTCTCTGTATGGTCCCAACACACCGCTCCATACTCAAATATCGGTCTCACTAGTGCCGTATAGGCTAAACGTTTCGTATTGTTATTTCCCTCTTTGATTATACGCACTATGAAATGAAGTGCCTTCCTTGCTTTTCGCATTGTGTAATTGACATGACCTGCCCAGTTTAGATCGCTGCTTATAATTATTCCTAAATATTTAAAGCTACTTGCCTCAGGGAATAATTGATCCCTAAAATAAAACCTTATTCACTCCTTCACCCTAGCTTTTGTGAAGCTGACTGCTTTACTTTTGCCTGGATTTCTTTTCATTTTCTACCGCCCATTCTTCTAATCTGTTTAGGTCTGTTTGTAACTTACCATTTTCACTACTGTCCGTATTTTCCTGTATATTATACAATCATTTGCGAACAGCCGTATATTAGACTCAGTGTTTCTCCAAATATCATTAACATAAAGTAAGAGCTGTAGAGGACTTAATACGCTCCCTTGCGGTACTCCAGATGTTACCTTTATCTATACAAAATAAATCGTATATCACAGACAGGTGCGGATAAAATAATTTAGATAGAATAAGAAATGAAAATTACCTAAAAGTGATTGTAAATTAAGAAATAAAAAGACTTCGAAACTGTTGAAGGCCATGAATAGAATTATGTGAAACGGGCACATGTTTGACTGCATATTGAAGCAGAACGTGCTTGTTAAACTGAACTATCTGCGTACTGTTGCTTTAATCCAGCGATCTGAATTCTTTCAAACTCAATACTGGACGCGGGATTTGACCACAGCCTCGTTCTGTGCATGCCCATGTGTTAGTGTTGCTTTGATGGGGGCGCACTTACGGGGTACGTGGCTTACCTCAATGCGGCTGTTGGCCATGTTGCCTTGCTTGTAAATACTGTTTGTAGGCATGACATGTTGTGCTAACAACCGTAGGTACGGTATGTACACGTCACGTGAGTAACTTGCTGTGTAACAAGGCCATTGTAATTAACATGCATGGTAAGTACGTGACACCGCTTAGCCTGGTATAGATTTAGCTATTAGCTAGAAAAAATGTATTTCATGGTTGAGGCCAAAGATACTCAGCAATTGGACTGGTTCGTCGAGTTAAGCTAAATATTCAGTCTTTAATTTTGACTTGTCTTATGTAGTGTGACATTAATTAAATAAGCCACTAATTAAGTAAATAACTAGGAATATATCTGATTAACTGCATGAAACACCGTCCTTCTCGAGACACCATTAGGCCTTCAGCTATCATAGATATTCCACGCATTTTAAGAAACCCGAAAGTTAATGTCCCCTTTTGTGCAGCGCAGCTTCATTTCGTGGTTCAACTGTCGAAACGTCCAAGAATTTTCGGCGCTGAAGATGGGACCACCAAACTGTCTCAATGGGTCGTGTCCAAATAGGCATCACTTACCCTTGACCCGGCACCACATTCCAGAAGAAGTGCAAACTTACGACAGCCTAAAACTCGCAGAGTCGAAGTTTTGTTTGGATATACATAAGAGACGGTCACTTATGTCTGCCCTTAGCCATATACATCTAGTCCATGTCTTCACAGTGTTTTATTAATATCTATCTTAATATTATCCTACCATACACCTGTAGGTCTCCCAAGAGACTTTTCATTATCTTTGCTAACCAAAACCCTGTTTTCGTATCTAAAGAGAAAATGTACTTTTTTTATCTTAGTGAATCTGCCTGTTGTTCAGCTGGAATGAGTGCTCTTAGTATGTCAGCAGCCTTAGTAATAACTGATAATATTATCGATTAGAAGGGAGAAAACTTTGAGGGTGGATGTTCGCTACCTCCACGTCCATCCCACTACGTATGTAGCTCGCCGCGTTAACCCCAGTCCTTGAGATACTGATGGTCATTCAGAACTCAGGAATTCACACCGAAAGTTCATCACCTTGCGCACAAGAGCTTGGCACGTGACATAATCCTGAGCCATAGGTATCCAGTCGAAGACCTGTGTTAGTAAGCTCTGTCCTTCTGTCCCGCTGTCTTCTTAGTGTCCTCTTTCCTTCAGTTTATATAAACAGTATTTTCTACGTATTCTTGTCCGCGTCATGTATCTTCATATATTTACTCAGAGATCTTTGCAGTTTTTAAAAACATTTGGTAAATATTTTAAGAATTTTATGAAAACTAAAAGATTTATTTTTATGTGGGAGTTCCTTACTGTGGTGACCATAGGTCAGTGTCTGACATTACTGTGGTGACATTAGGTCAGTGACTGGCATTACTGTGGTCACGTTAGGTCAGTGACTGACATTATTGTGGTGACATTAGGTCAGTGACTGGCATTAATGTGGTGACATTAGGTCAGTGACTGGCATTACTGTGGTGACATTAGGTCAGTGACTGGCATTACTGTGGTCACGTTAGGTCAGTGACTGGCATTATTGTGGTGATATTAGGTCAGTGACTGGCATTAATGTGGTGACATTAGGTCAGTGACTGGCATTACTGTGGTGACATTAGGTCAGTGACTGGCATTACTGTGGTGACATTAGGTTAGTGACTGACATTACTGTGGTGACATCAGGTCAGTGACTGGCATTATTGTGGTGACTTTAGGTTAGTAAATGACATTATTGTGGTGACTTTAGGTCTGTGACTGGCATTACTGTGGTAACATTTGGTCAGTGACAGGCATTACTGTGGTGACATTAAGTCAGTGATTAAAATTACTGTGGTGACATTAGGTTAGTGACCGGCATTACTGTGGTGACATTAGGTCAGTGACTGACATTACTCTGGTGACAGTAGGTCAGTGGCTGGCATTATTGTGCTTACATTAGGTCAGTGACTGACATTACTGTGGTGACATTAGGTCAGTGACTGACTACTGTGGTGACATTAGGTCAGTGACTGGAATTACTCTGGTGACCTTACGTCACATTACTTTGGTGACATTAGGTCAGTGACGGACATTAATGTGGTGAATTTAGGTCAGTAACTGACATTACTGTGGTGACATTAGGTTAGTGACTGGCATTGCTGTGGTGACTTTAGGTCAGTGACTGGCATTACTGTGGTGACATTAGGTAAGTGACGGACATTACTGTGGTGACATTAGGTCAGTGACTGTCATTACTGTGGTGACATTAAGTCAGTGACCGACATTACTGTGGTAACATTAGGTAAGTGACTGACATTACTGTGGTGACATTTGGTCAGTGACTGACATTGCTGTGGTGACGATAGATCAGTTATTAAAATTACTGTGGTGACATTAGGTCAGAGACCGGCATTACTGTGGTGACGTTATTTCAGTGACTGACATTACTGTGGTGACATTAGGTCAGTGACTGTCATTACTGTGGTGACATTAGGTAAGTGACGGGCATTACTGTGGTGACATTAGGTAAGTGACGGACATTACTGTGGTGACATTTGGTCAGTGACTGTCATTACTGTGATGACATTAGGTAAGGTATTAAAATTACTGTAGTGACATTAGGTCAGAGACCGGCATTACTGTGGTGACGTTATGTCAGTCACTGACATTACTGTGGTGACATTAGGTCAGTGACTGTCATTATTGTGGTAACATTAGGTAAGTGACGGACATTACTGTGGTGACATTAGGTCAGTGACTGTCATTAATGTGGTGACATTATGTAAGTGACTGACGTTACTGTGGTGACATTAGGTAAGTGACGGACATTACTGTGGTGACATTAGGTCAGTGACGGTCAATCGTCTACAAACGCGGCTGGTTTCATAGCTCATTAGCAATGCAACACCAACAAGCATTCGTGATATTTTTGACCAAAGAGGACCGTCTGCAAGGCTTACGCACATCCTGGCGTTACTGCGTGTTTTACATAAAGCAAGTTTCAAAAGGTACATAAATCGTTTAATTTTATTATGTTTTTCACTAAAATTTATGACCCTTTTTTAAGGAAATCGTACTTTGTTTAAAGATATATTTACATAAAATATTTACGTGAGTGCTTAACTTGCCGGATCTGTGATATATATATATATAGATATATATATGTGTGTGTGTGTGTGTGTGTGTGTGGGTGTGTAGGAAACTGTGATAATGCAGCATTGGTAGTCGATGGCAAAGCTGGCTGTTTGAATAAATTCTTAACATTCGCTTTTTTAGGATTTTGTGTTGACTTTCACGTATGTTATTAATTAGAGACAGTCACTTTTATAGGGAGAGACTGTATGCTGCGGACGGACGGTAGACAGAGCGAGGATGTTTAGTTAATTATGCATCAGTACCTGTGTAAGTTGCGCCTCTGTACACTTAGCGGTCGAACCTTACCCCACTGGGTTGGTACGGTCTGCCTATAGCCAGTGCTGGCATGAGTTGCAGCATCAATAATGCAGTAATGAGGAACTGAAAGCGGAAGAAAAAGCCCTAAGCTTCAAGAAGGTAAAAAAGGGGAGTAAGAAGAAGAGGAGAAGAAAGGGAAACAAGTTTGATGGGATTTCTCTGTGTGTACGAAGTAACTTTACCATCGGTGGTAACGCACTCCATAGCAAACTGCGAGCAGCGCTCTCCCAAGAAAACGGCTTTTATAGCGAACACGTCAGCTCTTTAAAATAAAAATTTGAAATTCTAATTTATTTTGTGGAACACTGCAACAAATATTCCCTAGCAGAATGCTAATACATTATACCCACAATCTCTGACATTATTACTGCACTCAGGACACTAAGCTAAGCAATTCAGAACAGTTTCCTTGATATGCTCATGTTGTCACGCTGAAGACACTAAGATAATCATGGCGGTGTCCTTGAAAACCTATTAACCACTGGGACTGTTAAAATATTCACCAACATTCGTGGTACCTGCGCATCGTACCCCACCAGTTGAACCTTATCTGAAGACGATTCAATTTAATCTACTTTTTCGTACCCTTTTTATTTGGAGCTCAGTTTAATACTAATTTACTTCTTAAGTTTAGATTTTTTAAGCAGAAGCTTCCCTGCAAGTTTCCGGTTTACATACTGGTTACATTTTTTACATCCACGTGTCCTATACACGTTAGGTCTGTGAAACGCTGCGTGGTTGTGTTACGTCAGTAACTGCTAAAACCTACAAACTATGAAGCTGTGCATTATGAAAAGTTTCTCCAAATTCCTGCTTCTTACATTCATTGGATCTAAAAATTCTTCTCAGTCCATCTTTCAAAACAAGGTAAACCAAGTTCTTCGAATCGAGTGAGATGCTCAGTTGCATTCTACCAAAAAGACAGACTAGATAACCTGTAAACTTTACTATATATTCACTTTATTGTTGTGGGAAGCTATTCACCCCCGCAGGAAGTGAAAGCTACACAGGGACAGACGCCCGTTCACTACTGCACGAAGAGGTTAGCAACCGCCTTACAGAAAATCTAACTAGACAAGACGCAACCGATCCAAAACAGAAAGCAGTAACAGACTACAAAGAACAAGTGGACAGAACCCCTCCACATCCACCGGGAAATTAGAAGCAGGAGAACCAATAAAACCACAACGGACATAACAGTCAGGAGCCCAATCAGTGAACGACGGTCCCAGGAAATAACACGGTAACACACGTCACATACTTGGCCCCCTAATATAGGTACAATAGTGTAATAGATATGTCACGTTATGTACATAGTACGAATCACATCACACATTGTGAGCCATCTGGGATCCCAAATGCGAACAGCCACATTGCAAAGAACTTTATGGTTCTTGGCTTAGCCAGACGATGCCTTTTTAAGTCGAAACATGTCCCTTTAAACTATACTTTTATTATATAGTTGTGTTGACTGAAATATATATATAATAAGATGAATATACAGAATCAATACACAACGGGATGACTTCGTTCAAATTCTAAACTTTATATTTTCAGAACCGTGCATCGTGCTATACGTATGTGAGAAAGAACCAACCAGACGCATTCTATTTTCTCATTAATTTATTTCAATTCAACTATCCTCTACATGTTTCGAACAAACAAGTTCATCATCAGGAGGTTACTTCTCTGTACACGCAGCATACAGTATTTTCATGCATGTACGTGATGTGTTTCCGTTAGTACTTTATGGTTGAAACATGTCGAGGGTAGTATAATTGAGACAAATTAATGAGAAAAAGTGTGCGTCTCTTTAAGTTCTTTCTCACTTATAGATCATCAGTAGTTAATCGGAAAGTAATTCAAAGAAAACAAGGACGAACTGAACTCAACAACAACAATAACAATGAAAACAAAACAGTAATATAATAGTAAAATTTTATTAAATTGTAGCTCTGTTTTTTTAAAGTGTCATTCCAGTTGCGCTGTCAGAATAAATTTTCCATCCTCATTTCCAGGTGTGGTTTCCACATACAGCTCTCTCACTGATCCACTGAATTGCCTTATACTGCTTGGGCGACACGTGAAGTCACTCTTCACTGATTTCACGCTTGATAATTTATAAATTCTTTGTGCAAAATCTTTGGCTGTAATATCGACAAGCCTTCATTATTTCTGACTATCCCTTTCACTGTCATGATGGCCAAATTCTAACTACAAATGTCTGTAACAGTTACATATATGTGGAGAAAGGAAAGATGACAAGACTTGGGTTATGTAATTACCGGCCTCGTGTCCGCTGTATGGCGGGCTGCCATAATATTGACCTTCTTCTCCGCGGTCTCTTCTCTCAGAACAAACCAAGTGCTAATTTCATCTGACGAAATGCTGTCATTTGTTTGTGTTAAATGGTTTTATATGTCCGATGTCCAACTGTTTCGTTAGCCTCACCTCGTACCTCAGAGATAACATAGTCGATGCTCAACAGTTTCTTCGACCTAACTGCGTACCTCTTAGGTAACACATTCTGTCTCTCCCTCCATAGTAACAATGACAAATGTCGAAACTTATCTATTCTTGTAGACTGTTATCAGTTTATCTGTTGTTGTCAGCCCGGCTGAGCTCTCTCATACGCTCCTCAGTAGTCGATTTTAGGGTGTTGTGTATGGGGAGGTTCACAAGTTTAGGTATGAGACGTGAAGTTAAGGGGCTGGTTACGGTAACAGCGCCTAGAAATCGGTAAAACATGGAATGTATTTGAGCAGGGAAGCCTGTGGGTTTCGTAGGAGTGATGTCATCCATCAGACTTCATTTCCCTACCACCATCCACATGACAAATGCAGTCAGACACGCACCTTCCAAGAAGAGAATGCGTTGGCACCCTTGGTGTTGGCCTGCTAATCTGCTTCCGCTTTTCCTCGCTACATTAATTAACCTGTTTTTGTTTACGTCCTTTGTGTTTTATGGAGAAATTAAGGAGTGTCCTTCAGATATACAATTCCGCTTATTAATTTTATCCTACAGGCTTTTATCATCCTATTGTGTGTGTTGTGAAATTTCAAAAGACCAGTACCTTGTAAAGTTATGGGCCTATGGCGGAACATTTCGTGCTAGGTCATGTCCAGCAGCAGCAGCAGCAGCAGTAGAAAGTACGAACGTACATTTCAAAAGCTTGATTCCAGATATGACGACGTTGCCTGATAAGACACCAAGACGATTTAAGGTAATGTTTGTCACAACCCTGAATCAGTTCTTCGATGAAGATAAAAGCTGAGCAACCTAGAAACAATAAACCTGAATACAAGTGTGGTTTTGGAAATGGTCCTAGGTTATTGACACCTTCTGCACGTTTCAGTGCGTCCAAATTTCCATGGATGGCAAATTCATCTGGCAGTTGTATCTCTGCAAGAACCACACCGTACAAGAATGTCAGCAGTTCGATTGCTCATCATATTGCGGAGGCCTGCTTTCTTTTTTCTTTATCCCTTTCTTATTTTTAATTTTAATTTTATTTAGGAAAAAATATATTTTTATAATGTTTTTAATTATTTTACACGAAAAACTAAAATTAAAAATATATTATCTATGTGTTTATAATAACCCACTATGAAGTCTCTAGCTTATTCATTTGTCTGTTGTAGTGCATCGTCTGAATTAATTATCTCAGCCTCTGTGTTGTGAAGACAGCGCATATGAATTAGCAATATTTGCAGTGAGCTTATCAGTTTTGTCTGGCTTTATCGTTACGTATTCATCCTTGAGACAATTGAAGTGCTATGAGTTTTAGTCACTTGCAAACGATCCATTGTAGTTTCCACAGCACAGAGCGATGTCTTCACGATCTATAAAAGTAGCACTGTCGGTCTGGCCGGCAAACCGGTTATATTCTAAATATCGCCACAATAACCTTCCTGATAAATATATTTTAAATGCAGGACCTTGATACTGGTAATAGATTAACCTGCTGAAAACTTTGGGACATGAATTTAATGTAAGTAGCACAGAGTGACTGTTGCATAAGGTACGTTTAAAAACTTTGTTCTGAGTCGGTCAGACACAGCTGTGCTCAACGAACGGCTTTCTACATGGGTGAATGTTTCCATGTCAAAGGAATCATCATCAGGCAATTAGTACAAAATATTTACAACACATCAGTTCTTGGTGCTTTTAAATTAGGCTTTATTGAGATACCGTTAATTATCTATTAAGCCACAGTACAATTTCACATTACTCTGTGGCACGTGCGACATAATTTCTTCTGTTCGAAGTTTCCATTCTATTGTGGTTCATGGATAATCAGGGTTTTACTTTAAAACATAGGATCCTTAATTGTTACGAATAATCCAGATATTGTACCTGAGGGCGCAAAACGAAATATTAAATAGTTTTTAGTTCTAGGACATCAACTTTGTGTCATATTAAACAGTTGTTAGCCTTTGAACATGGACTTCATATTACATTCAACAGTTGTTAATTCTTGAACATCAATTTTGTTTCAAAGTAAACAGTTGTTAGTCCTTGAACATTAACTTTATGTTATATTAAATAGTTGTTAGTTCTTGAACATCAATTTTATGTCATATTAAACAGTTTTTAGTCCTTGAACATCAGCTTTACGTCATATTAAACAGTCGTTAGTCCTTGAACATCAACTCTATGTTATATTAAACAGTTGTTAGTTCTTGAACATCAACTTTATATTATGTTAAACAGTTGTTAGTTCTTGAACATCAATTTTATGTCAAAGTAAACAGTTGTTAGTTCTTGAACATCAACTTTATATTATATTAAACACTTGTTAGTTCTTGAACATCACCTTTACGTCATATTAAACAGTCGTTAGTCCTTGAACATCAACTTTATGTCATATTAAACAATTTTCATTTCTTGAACATCAACTTTATATTATATTAAACAGTTGTTAGTTCTTGAACATCACCTTTACGTCATATTAAACAGTCGTTAGTCCTTGAACATCAACTTTATGTCATATTAAACAATTTTCATTTCTTGAACATCAACTTTGTGTCATATTAAACAGTTGTTGGTTCTTGAACATCAACTTTATGTTATATTAAACAGTTGTTAGTTCTTGAACATCAACTTTATGTTATGTTAAACAGTTGTCAGTTATTGTACATCAATTTTATGTCATATTAAACAGTTATTAGTCCTTGAACTTCAACTTTACGTCATATTAAACAAATTTCAGTTCTTGAACATCAACTTTGTGTCATATTAAAGTTGTTAGTTCTTTAACCTAGACTTTATATTATATTAAAGATTTTTCAGTTCTTGAACATCAACTTTGTGTCATATTAAAGTTGTTAGTCCTTGAACATCAAATTTATGTCATATTAAACAGTTTTCAGTTCTTGAACATCAATTTCATGTCATATTAAAGTTGTTAGTTCTTGAACATAGACTTTATGTTATATTTAACAATTGTCCTTTCTTGAACATCAACTTTGTGTCAAATTAAACAGCTGTCAGTTCTTGAATATTAAACTTATTTTATATTAAACAGTTGTTAGCTCTTGAACATCAGCTTTATATCATATTAAAAAGTTGTCCTTTCATGAACATCATCTTTATGTCATATTAAACAGTTAGTTCTAGAACATCCACTTTGTCGTATTTTGTTTTGCGCCCTCACGTGCAGTATCTAGATTACTCGTAACAATTAAGTATCCCGCTTGTTAAAGTAAAACTATCACTATCCATACCCTACAACAGAATGGAAACTTCGAACGGAAAGAAAGTACGTCACACGTGCTGTAGAGTAATGTAAAATTGTACCGTGGTTTGAAATGTAATTATCTCGATCACAATAAAGCCTAATATCAAATCACCAAGAACTGATGTGGTGTAAATATTCTGTACGAATTACCTGACAGTGATTCCTTTGACATCGAAACACGTATCCTTGTAGAATACAATTCATTAAATACAGCTGTGTCGGACTGAGGTGTCTTATTTCAGTTTTGCGCTTTACGATAAATATGCTCCAAATTTTAAATTCATGGTTCCGTGCATCCTAATTCAATATGAATAAAAATCCAACAGACGCAACATTATGCAGATATTTATTTACTGCAAAGCTACTCTACATGTTTCGGGTGTCACAGCACCCATCATCAGGAGTATTAAAAACTGTACCCGCAGCCTGCGGTACAGGTCATAATACTGGTACAGCTACTCCCCTCCAACGTGGTCTGATCAGACCACGTTGGAGGGGAGTAGCGGTACAAGTAGTATGACCTGTACCGGAGGCTGCGGGTACAGTTTTTAATA
>Ga0123357_10005632_pt1 | contig 15066 bp, 8 predicted proteins | sample TergutEmb28metaG_FD_89873 | JGI IMG/M metagenome (GOLD analysis project Ga0123357, IMG submission 89873) | Embiratermes neotenicus P4 segment gut microbial communities from Petit-Saut dam, French Guiana - Emb289 P4 | ecosystem: Host-associated > Arthropoda: Insects > Digestive system > Gut ...
CCCAGTCGACTACCACGCCATGATCCTGCACTTGCGGGAAGGCCAGTGCATCAACCGCCGCGACATGATCGCCCGGCTCGTGGCGATGCAATACACCCGAAACGATACCGATTTCCATCGCGGTACTTTTCGCGTGCGCGGCGATGTGATCGACGTTTTCCCGGCGGAAAACGCCGAATGTGCGGTGCGCATCGAGATGTTCGACGAGGAAGTCGAGCACCTCACCCTGTTCGACCCGCTCACCGGACATATCAGGCACAGGCTGGGGCGCTTCACCATCTACCCTTCCAGTCACTACGTCACCCCACGCGCTACCGTCCTGAAAGCGCTGGATGCCATCAAGGAAGAACTTGCCGCACGCATCAACTTCTTTCAGGCCGAAAGCAAGCTCGTGGAAGCGCAGCGCATCGAGCAGCGCACCCGGTTCGACATCGAAATGCTCAATGAAATGGGTTTCTGCAAGGGCATCGAAAACTACTCCCGCCACCTTTCCGGGCGACAGGCGGGCGAGCCGCCCCCTACCCTGATCGACTACCTGCCCTCCGACGGGCTGCTCTTCATCGACGAATCCCATGTCACCATCGGCCAGGTCGGCGGCATGTACAAAGGCGACCGCTCCCGCAAGGAAAACCTCGTCAACTACGGGTTCCGGCTCCCCTCCGCGCTCGACAACCGCCCGCTGGAATTCGAGGAATTCGAGCGGCTCATGCCGCAAACCATCTTCGTCTCCGCTACCCCAGCGAAATACGAACAGGAACACCAAGGCCAAGTCGTCGAACAGGTCGTGCGTCCCACCGGGCTCGTCGACCCCGAAGTCATCGTCCGTCCGGCAAGCACCCAGGTCGACGACCTCCTCAGCGAAATCCACCGCCGGAGCGACGCCAAGGAACGGGTACTCGTAACCGTGCTCACCAAGCGCATGGCCGAAGAACTCACCGATTACCTGGCCGAGCACGGCGTCCGGGTGCGCTACCTGCACTCCGACATCGACACCGTAGAGCGGGTCGAAATCATCCGCGACCTGCGGCTGGGCGAATTCGATGTCCTCGTCGGCATCAACCTGCTGCGCGAAGGGCTGGACATCCCCGAAGTCTCGTTCGTGGCGATTCTCGACGCGGACAAGGAAGGGTTCCTGCGTTCCGAACGCAGCCTCATCCAGACCATTGGCCGCGCCGCCCGCCACATCCACGGCACGGCCATCCTCTACGCAGACCGTGTCACCGACTCCATGCGCGGTGCCATTTCCGAAACCGAACGCCGCCGTACCAAGCAGGTCGCCTTCAACACCGCCCACGGCATCACCCCCCGCACCGTTACCAAGCGCATCAAGGACATCATCGACGGCGTTTACTCCGGCGAAGAATCCGGCAAGCACGTTCGCGCCGCCGATAAAACCCGCGAGGCCGATTACGCGGCGATGGATGAAAAAGCCTTGGCCAAGGCCATCAAGAAACTCGAAAAAACCATGCAGGAACACGCCCGCAACCTGGAATTCGAGCAGGCCGCAGCGGCACGGGACGAATTGTTCCGATTGCGGGAACGCGCCTTTGGCGCGGACCGGCATGGGGAAGGATGAACACGCGTCGAGCGCAATCCCCGCCATTTATGGCGGGGTCAAGCGAGACAAAGCGTTATGGGAGCCGAAGGCTCACCAAGACCGTATCGAGGAATCCCCGGCCTCTAGGCCGGGGTGACTCAAAAAACACGTCACCGGTTCCGCCCATGCGCGGAACCGGTGACGCAACCAGACGCTACCGCGCCTATTTCCCGATCTCGATCGAACCGATTTCGAGCGACTCCTTTCTGTCCACAAGGCGCACGGTAATAAGCTCCTCCTTTTCCTTCGATGTGCCGAAACCGGTAACCAGCCGGACCTGCGCCGTCACGGGGCCAAGGGCCGTCTGGCGGCTATCGCCGTAGTAATTGATGCGCACCGTGTATTTGCCGGGTTTCGGCTTGCGCACCAGGAACTCTTCCGGCCCGTAGCCGCCGGTGAAATCCTTCGACATACGCCCGCCCTGATGGGTAAGAGGATGGCTATACATCGCACGTTCGCCGTTCGGGTCATCAACCCACAGGTCGATATCGCAGTTGTCGGCATCCCATGTCAGGATGGCGCGCAACCCGACAGGCATGCTTTTGAGCAGGCGCGAATCGATTTTCGACAAATCGAGCTTTTCCTTGCTCGTCGCCGCAATGGCGTTCAGTTCTTCAAGCGCGATCAGCTCGATTTCGGGGAAACGTCCATCCCACGAACGGCTCACGACTTCCCAAAGCAAATCGACTGCACGCTGGGGATGCCCGAGTTTCGCGTAGACAAGCGCGAGGTCGCGGCGGCTTTGCGGTTCCTCGCCACGAATCTTCAGCACATGCTCAAACACCGGCAAGGCCAAGTCGGGCCGTCCCGCCTGCACGAGACGGTAACCGAGCACACGCAGCAAGGCAGCGTCCTCAAGTCCAAGCTCGGCAAGGTTCGACAGGATCTGCAACCCCGTTGCGGCATCCTTGGCTTCATCGAAGAAATACCCCGCGACATCCAGATAAAAACCCGGCTCGCGTGCATGGTCAGCACGTTCTTCAAGATAGGCTTCGAAACGCTTCGAGCTTGGCACGCGGCGCAGATGGTCGAGATAACCTGCCGAAGGCGACCAACGCTGGAGGGCAATGGATGCAGGCGTGGCAACGGGCGTAGCGGGCACTGACGTAGAAGCAGCACCACTAGGTGCACTTTCCCAATCGCTCTCTGGCAGTGCAGCCATTAGTGGTTGGGCTGACGGGGGTGGCGGAGATGGCTCGTTTGCCCCAGAATCGCCCCGCCCACGGATATCTTTATTTTCTTTGCGAGATTTGGGCGGTGTGCTCTTCGGGAACTCTTTCTCCCACCACTTCACACGCTCGTTGAACTGTTGCACGACACGTTCGATTTGCCCCTGGCGGCTTTTGTCGAAAGCGGCCTCGGTGGTGCGGCGGTATTTCAGCAATCCGTCGCGCAATTCGGCGGGCGGCTCGATGTCGTAGCGGATGTAGTCTTCGAGCGTTTCGAGCACGATCAGCGAGGTATCCGCGGTAACGATACGGAATTCGCGGCTCGTGCGGCGAATGTCCTCACGGTTGTCCCCCGCAGTAGCTGCAAGGGTGTCGATCTTCGTTGCAGCCCACGCCCGAGCGGCAAGTGTGCTTGCCCCCTCCCCGGATTTGACGGTAAGTTCAAGCGTCTGCGCGTCCGCTTCGGAAAAGCCCACTTTCACCTGCACGGTTGCCGAAGGTTTACGCAGGATGCCTGTCACAATCAGCGCGCCGCTTTCAGTGTTTACCGTCATGCCCACTTCGGGGAACACCTGCGCGACAGCTTCCGGATCCCGTTCGACAGCAATCACCCGCGGCGAAATCTGGCGCAGGTGTGCGGTGGCAGCTTTGGCGTCAATTGCCAGCAAATCCACGTACTCGCCACTGCCACGCGCCGCCAACCCGCGCAGGAACGCGGGCGCGGCGCTTGTGCTGGCACTTACCATGTGTACAGGGGCGCGAAGCGGGAGCTTTTCGAGGTTTTGGGTTACCCCGAAATTCACCAGGCCGTCGGAGAAGAGCAGCCATTCGCTCACGGCGGCATCATCTTTGAGCCCGTCAAACGACGTGGCCCCGTCGTAGGACATCTTTTCGAGCGCGGCACGCAGCTCAACCCATTTGCCACCGCGCACGTTGAACGCAACTGGGGCAGCAGCGGTGTTGCGGAGGCTGACGAGCTTCACGTCAACGTCGCGCACCGTGGCAAACCATGCGTCGAGGAGCGCAAATTCGCGTTCGTGGTCGCGGGCGCTGCCTGAGCCGGAAGCGTCCCAGAGGATGCCGACAGTTTTGGGCACGGGGCGCGGTTTCGCTTTCATCGCTGCGGCAGGCAACACGGCTTCGGCATAAAAATATTCGCGGCCGTTGAAGGTTTCCGTGATGACGGCCGGGCGGGCATCGGCAGGCGTTTGGGGAAGTTCAAGTTCAAGCAGGCCGCGTGCGGTGAAGTTTTCCTTTTTCACGCTGAGTATTTTCGCGTCGCGCCATGCGGGCAATTCAAGCGCGAGCGTGGTCGTAGCCTTCGGCGGAGCCGTGCCGGGTGCGGAAAAAACCTTTGTGGTGAGGTTGAAGGTTTTGAGCGCATTCGGGAAATCGAGCGCAAGCCGGTAGCGCGGCGCAGCCTTTGCTGCCGACGCAACGAGCAAGTCCTCCTGGTATGCGATGACGATGCGGCGCGTACCGTTGGCAGGGATTGGGAAAACACGTGCGCGGTAGTTATTGCCCACGGTCTGTTCGAGCAAGCCGGGGTCGACGCGGTGGCGCTGGATTTCCTCGAACACGGCGCGGCCTTTTTCCTTTTCGACGGGCGTAGCTTCGCGGAGCACGCCATTGATGTCGAGCGCGAAACGCACCACACGCTGGCCATCGAGCAGGGGAAATTCGAACGTGCCTTCGAGTACGCGGCTGTTGGGGTTGGCAAAGACGAGGTCGAACGTCGTTACCGCAAAACGCCCAGTGACTTCGGTCGTAATGTCCGCTGACTGCACGGTGACGGCTGCGGCTTTCGGGTCGGTGACGTTGAGGGCGACCTGCGCATGCGCCACCGGGAAAATGGCGGTTGCCAGGATAACCAGGGCATACAAAAACAAGGATGGTTTCGCAACGCGGAACATGGACATGACACGGTGCGAGATGTTCATAAGTTCTCCAAATCGATGGGATTGAAAGGCGGCTCAGAAACGGTTCCAGGAACTTCAGCCAGTCCCATAGTGCGCTTCCGTCCGTATTGTGCGGCAATTTCGTTAATTCGAGGGTATTGACGAAAAAACCATAGAACCGAACCCTCCCGCCCAAAATCCGCCCCCGTCGCTTGGTAGTTGATACGGTTCTCGGGTAGATTCGTGGGCAATCTTTCACCTCCCGCCCTGCCCGCTTCCACAAAACCTCCTTCATGAGCCCCACGACAATTCAGGCTATCGGCACGCTCCTGTTCGCCATCGCCATCCTGCATACCTTTTCCGTCGGTTTTATCGCACGGCTGGCAGAGAAAACCCCTTCGCATGCGAAGCTATGGGGATTGTTCGCTGAAGTGGAGTTCGCTTTCGGTTTCTGGGCCGGCGTATTGATCGTTTTTATTGCCCTGACTGCCATTGGATCAGAAAAAGGTTCTTTTCTCGCCGTCACGGAATACCTGGAGAGCCTTAGCTTCGCAGAACCCCTGTTCGTGCTGGCTATCATGATCGTGGCGGCAAGCAAGCCCGTGCTCCTCTTCGCTTCTGCCATCGCACAGACCGTCTCCGGGCGATTGCCCCTGCCGCGTGGCATCGCGTTCCATTTCACTATCCTGACCGTGATCCCATTGCTGTCGTCCCTCATCACCGAACCTGCCGCCATGACGTTGGCCGCGATGATCCTGAAAGAGACGTATTACCGTAAAGGAATGTCCCCACACTTGATGTACGCCACTATCGGCGTTTTGTTCGTCAATATTTCCATCGGCGGCACGCTCACCAATTTCGCGGCCCCGCCGGTTCTAATGGTGGCAAAAACTTGGCAGTGGGATAGCGGATTCATGCTTTCACAAATTGGCTGGCGCAGCGCGCTGGCCGTATTCATCAACGCGCTGGCCGTCAGCCTGATTTTCTGCAGGGAACTGCTCAGATTCGAGGCCGAGGACCGAAACAAATGCCATGATGTCCCCGCCCCGGTCATCGCCCTTCACTTGGTGTTCCTGAGCCTGATCGTGCTCTTTGCCCATCATCCGTCCGCCTTCATCGGCATCCTGCTGTCTTTCATGGCGTTTGCCCACACCTATCCACGTTTCCAGGATCGCTTGATCCTGCGCGAAAGCCTGATGGTGAGTTGCTTCCTGGCCGGGCTGGTGACGCTTGGCGGGCAGCAGTCGTGGTGGTTGGAACCGCTGCTCGAATCAATGAATTCTTCCACCGTATATTACGGAGCCACAGTGCTGACAGCGATCACGGACAACGCCACCCTCACCTACTTGGGTTCATTGGTGCAGGGCTTGCCGGGCGAATTCAAGCATGCGCTGGTGACGGGTGCGGTCACGGGCGGGGGTTTGACGATAATCGCAAACGCCCCCAACCCAGCCGGGGTGTCGATACTGCAAGAGCATTTCAAAGACAGCAAGGTCAGCCCGCTCGGCCTGCTTGCCGCCGCCGCCCTGCCAACATTGGTGGCCATCGTTGCGTTCCGGTTCATCTAATTTTTTCTTTCCAACTCATACCGATCGCATACTTTAGGAATTTCTCCCTAACATATGGGCAGGCTATCAAACAACCCAACCTGCCCCTCCCCCCCGCCCCCTCTGCTGCCATCTTCAATATCCGCGAAACGCACGCCCACCCCCAGCAAACGAACTGCTTTTCCTTGCCGGGCATATGCCTCGTCGAGCAGCACACCCCAAATGCCTTCCTCAGGGGACGCACACACGCATTCGGCAGTAGTCTGGGTAAAATCAGCGAATTTGACCTTCACCGTCGCATTGTGTACGGACCTCGGAGCCGACAGGTTGGCAAAACGGCGACGGAATTCTGCGATCAGTGGTGACAGTTCGGTATGGCAGGCGGCCAAATCAGGCAAATCATGGGCGTAGGTACGTTCCACCGACAGGGATTTGCGGATGCGGTCCGGCCGTACAGGGCGCTCATCAATTCCACGGCAAAGCTGGTAGAGCGCGACGCCAAAACGTCCGAATTCGCCGACGAGACGAGCCATATCCCAGGCGCGCAGGTCGCCGCAAGTTCGCACGCCGCACTTTTGCAACCGTGCTGCCGTAACCTTGCCGACCCCAAAAATATTACCCACTGGCAAAACGGCAACAAAGGCATCGACATCCTGCGGGCGAATGACGAACTGCCCATCGGGTTTGTTCCAGTCGCTTGCCACCTTGGACAGAAATTTGTTTGGCGCAATACCCGCCGACGCGGTAATGCCCACTTCAGCGCGAACCCGGGTACGGATTTCTTCAGCCATCCGCGTAGCCGAACCCTGGCAGAGGTTGATGCCACTCACATCCAGATAGGCTTCGTCGAGTGAAAGCGGCTCCACCAACGAAGTATAATCGCGGTAAATGGCGAGGATCTGCCGGGAGGCTTCACGATAGCGGCGAAAATCCGGCGGCAGCAGGATGAGTTGCGGGCACAGCCGAAAGGCTCGCGCTGTCGACATCGCAGAACGCACGCCAAAAGCACGCGCCTCGTAGTTGCAGGTCGCAATGACCCCTCGCACCTCAGCCTGCCCGCCCACGGCAAGCGGTTTGCCACGCAACGTTGGGTCGTCGCGCATCTCGACCGCCGCGTAAAAGCAGTCGCAATCACAGTGAATGATCTTGCGCATGAGGCCAAGCTACCCGGAATCTACGCGTCACATCATCACACAACCGCCCTAATCGGCCTTCACGCAATCGACGTAATACTTGCCATCCTCCCCTTTCACTAGCCCGTGAATATCCGTCTCGAACCCAGGGAACGCGGCATTGAAGTCGCGTGCAAAGGTGAGGTAACGGACGATGATAGCGTTGAAACGCTCGCCCGGAATGAGTAGCGGAATACCCGGCGGATAGGGAGTCACCAGCATTGCCGTCACCCGCCCTTCCAGATTGTCTAGCATCACCCGCTCAATTTCGCGGTGCGCCATGCGGGCGAAAGCATCGGCAGGCTTCATGACGGGGATCATGTCGGAGAGATACATTTCGGTGGTCAGGCGCGCGACATCGTTCTTCTTGTAGAACTGGTGAATCTGGCCGCACAGATCCTTGAGGCCGATCCGTTCATACCTTGGGAACCGCGCAATGAACTCGGGCATCACGCGCCACAGAGGTTGGTTACGGTCGTAGTCGTCCTTGAATTGCTGCAACTCCGTAAGCATCGTATTCCAACGGCCCTTGGTAATGCCAATGGTAAACATAATGAAAAATGAATACAACCCGGTTTTCTCGACAATGATCCCGTGCTCAGCCAGATACCTGGTGACGATTGCGGCTGGAATACCGGTATGGTCGGCAAAATCGCCATCAACATCCAGACCCGGCGTGATGATAGTGGCCTTGATCGGATCAAGCATGTTAAAACCCGCCGCGAGGTTGCCGAAGCCGTGCCAGCGCTCGTTGGCGCGCAGCGTCCAGTCCTCTTGGTTGAGTTGGCCGTCGTCGTCGAGATGCTCCGAACCCCAGACCTGGAACCACCAGTCATTCAAACCATAATCGCCGCCCACCTTGCGCATGGCGCGGCGGAATTCGATGGCCTCGGCCAGCGATTCATTGACCAGCGCCGTACCGCCGGGCGCTTCCATCATTGCTGCCGCCACATCGCAGGATGCGATGATTGCGTACTGCGGCGAAGTCGATGTATGCATCAGGTACGCTTCATTGAATATATCGCGGTCAAGTTGGCGGGTCTCGGAGTTCTGCACGAGGATTTGGGAGGCCTGCGACAGTCCGGCGAGCAGTTTGTGGGTCGATTGGGTAGAAAAAACCATCGACTCCCAGCATCGCGGACGGCCCTCGCCAATAGCATGGAAATCGCCGTAGAAGTCGTGGAAAGCCGCGTGCGGCAACCAGGCTTCATCGAAATGCAGGGTGTCGATATGGCCGTCGAGCATTTGCTTGATGGTTTCGACGTTGTAGACTACCCCGTCGTAAGTCGATTGCGTAATGGTCAGGATGCGCGGCTTCTTGTTCTTCGCCTCACGCGCAAAGGGGTTGGCTTCGATCTTTTTTCGGATGTTTTCGATGCGGAACTCTTCCAGAGGAATCGGGCCGATAATGCCGTAGTGGTTGCGAGTCGGGGTCAGGAACACCGGAACCGCCCCGGTCATGACAATCGAATGTAATATCGATTTGTGGCAATTGCGATCCACGACCACGATATCACCAGGTGCGACCGTGGTATGCCACACCATTTTGTTCGACGTCGACGTGCCGTTGGTGACGAAATATAGATGATCGCAACTAAAGATGCGCGCCGCGTTACGCTCGGAAGCCGCTACCGGACCGGTGTGATCGAGCAACTGGCCGAGTTCGTCGACCGCGTTGCATACATCAGCGCGCAACATGTTTTCGCCGAAAAACTGATGGAACATCTGCCCGACCGGGCTCTTCAGAAAAGCGACCCCGCCCGAGTGTCCGGGACAGTGCCAGGAATAGGAACTGTCTGCGGCATAATGGGTCAGCGCACGGAAAAAGGGGGGCGGCAGCGAATCGAGATAATGCTTGGCCTCCCGCACCACGTAGCGGGCGATAAACTCCGGGGTGTCCTCGAACATGTGGATGAAACCGTGCAACTCGCGCAACACATCGTTCGGGATATGCCGGGCGGTGCGGGTTTCGCCATAGAGGAAGATAGGGATGTCGGTATTGCGCTGGCGGATCGCCTCGACGAACGCACGCAGGCCGTCGATGGCCTTGTCAGCGGCCTCGCGTGAAGTAAATTCATCGTCGTCGATGGACAGGATGAAGGCTGAAGCGCGGCTCTGCTGCTGCGCGAACGCGGTCATGTCGCCGTAGCTGGTTACGCCCAGCACATCCATGTCTTCTTTCTTGATCGCTTCGACCAAGGCACGGATGTCCAGCCCGGAAGCGTTATCGGATCGGAAGTCCTCGTCGATGATGATGATCGGGAATTGGAATCGCATCTCAGTGTCCCCGGCGGGCAGGCTATGCTGCCCCCAAATGTATCTTAAATCTTCGGCAGGGTAACGCCGACCTGTCCCTGGTACTTGCCGCCACGATCCTTGTACGAGGTTTCGCACACCTCGTCGGACTCGAAAAACAGCACCTGCGCGCAGCCCTCACCTGCATATATCTTTGCGGGCAACGGCGTAGTGTTCGAGAACTCCAGGGTAACGTAACCTTCCCACTCTGGCTCAAACGGCGTCACGTTCACGATGATGCCGCAGCGCGCATAGGTGCTTTTCCCCAGGCACACCGTCAGCACGTTGCGCGGGATGCGGAAATACTCAACCGTGCGCGCCAGCGCGAAAGAGTTGGGTGGGATGATGCATACCTCGGCATCGATCTCGACGAAAGACTTCGGGTCAAACGCCTTGGGGTCGACGACCGTAGAATTGATGTTGGTGAAAACCTTGAATTCCGGGGCACAGCGGATATCGTAGCCGTAACTCGACGTGCCATAGGAAACGATCTTGCGCCCCTCGACCTCCCGCACTAGTTGGGGCTCGAACGGCTCGATCATGCCGTGCCGTTCGGCCATGCTGCGTATCCAGCGGTCGGATTTGATGGACATGCGGTACTCCGGGGCGGTGGTGAAAGGCGCGTAGTTTATGCGCAAGAGCAGGGAATGCAAGGGAAAAACGTTGCGTTTAGCAAACCTTTGACCTGCGAGCAACACCGTTCGTTTTGACATGATGATGATAATATTATGATAGAATTAGGATAAAATAAACTGCAAAAGGTGAATAAAATGATCCAAATCAGACCAGTATCCGACCTGCGGAACAAATTTCCCGAAATTGAAAGCATCGTTAACAGCGGGAAGCCTGTTTACTTAACGAAAAATGGCTATGGTGCAATGGTTGTCATGAGCCTCGAAAAATACGCGGAGCTTACGGACGACCTGGCACTCAGGCTGGATGAAGCCGACCGTGCCGCCGCCGTTTCCGACAAACGCCTCACGCATGAGGAAGTTTTTTCGAGGCTAAAAGGGATGCACGATGGGTAGTCTGAGGTAGACTGACTCATGACTTCCCCCGTCACTCCATTCCATTTGTCCAAATTTTATCTGGATTGCATTACGAATGCCGACCGTGCGCTCATCATTTATGCAGCCACGCTGCAATGGCGACGTCTGAAGATTTCGTATGTTAACCTGCTAGAATCCGCGCCAGATTCCCCGACGCGCACGCATACATCGTTACGCGCCTACACTGCTCCGGCATGGCGCGACAGCAGCCTGTGTTTTGATTTTGCGCCGCTGAAAATATCCGCGAAATGGCAAGCTCCCGACGCCCCGCTTGAACATTCGCTCCTCAAAACCGATGTCGGCGAGGTCATCTGGACGTGTCTGGCCCCACGCGCCCGCGCAACCATCGCGCACCGTGAGCAGCACGTCACGGGAAGCGGCTACGCAGAACATTTGTCACTCACCATTCCGCCCTGGCAACTTCCGATCACAGATCTGTATTGGGGGCGTTTTCACTCGGCCACCGATTCGCTTGTCTGGATCAAATGGCTTGGTGGACATCCGCTCGATCTGACGCTGCACAACGGCGTTGCGTTGGACGCGCCGTCCGAAATCTCCCGCGAGCGCATCAGGGCATGCCCGATCACGCTGGAAATGACAAACGCCCGCGAATTGCGCGCGGGCAGCCTATCGGCAACATTGCTTCAACCACTGCGTAAAATCATCAGCGCTTTTCCTTCCAGCATTCTCAATCTCCACGAAACCAAATGGTTGAGCGAAGGCGTGCTCTATCATGATGCCGTTCCCGAAAACCCATCGTACAGCGCCACAAACCGTGGTTATGCACTTCACGAACATGTCGTTTTTCCTCAACACGACCCATGAAAAACAACCTCATCGGAAAATTCCTCTATGCGGTGACTTTTTGCGTCGTCCTTCCCGCTGCCCTCGCGTTCTGGGCATACGCCGCCAACGCGTTTTTGCCGCCGGTCCCGTTTGAAAGCGCCCCCATCGGCGCCTTTCTGCTCGCGGCAGGCATGGCGTTGATGGCCGCCGCCATTCTTGCGTTGCGCATCCACGGGCGCGGCCTACCGATGAACGGGTATCCCCCGCCCGTCTATGTGGCTCGCGGCCCTTATCGGTTGATGCGCCACCCGATCTACGTCGGCTTTGCCGCCGCATGCGCCGGCGCCGCGATCATGAGCGGCTCATCTGGTGGCTTCTGGCTGGTGCTGCCTGTCACCATCGCGGGCGCTGTCGCCCTCGTTCTGGGCTTTGAACGCCCCGACCTTCGGCGTCGTTTTGGCCCCCTGCTGGATGAACACAAACCGTTTTTCCGCATCCCCGACAACACCCTCGCCGCTCCCGACATCGCTGATCGCGTATCGGCTTTCGTTCTCGTCATCATCCCGTGGGTCGTGCTCTACACCATCATCGGCTGGCTCGGGAGCCGTGCAGAAACCGTCAACATTTCTCTCCCCTTCGAGCAGGGTTGGCCTGTTCTTGTCTGGACGGAAATTTTCTACGCATCCGCCTATGTGATGGTGCCACTTGCCGCACTTCTCGCGCCAACGCAGGCGGCGCTGCGCGAGTACCTGCGCGCCGCCATCGCCGCCATGATCGTGTGTTTTCCCCTCTACCTTCTTCTGCCGTTTACCGCACTCCCACACGCTTTCGAGGGCAGCGGCTTTTGGGCCGATCTGCTTCATCTCGAACGCACCATCGATGCGCCTGCGGGCGGCAACGCTTTTCCGTCGTTTCATGTGTTGTGGGCATTGATCGCGATGGCCGCGTTGGCGAAACGCGGCGGTTGCTGGCACTGGCTCGCGCCGGTATGGGCAGCCGCCATCACACTCAGTTGTTTGACGACGGGGCAACACGCCATCGCCGACCTCTTCGCCGCCGCACTCGTGTACCTTACCATTCGCTACCGCGCCCGATTCCTTCGCGCCTGCATGGATGCCGCCGGGCGTCTTGCCAATTCGCTGCGTACCTGGCGCATCGGTTCGCTTCGCATTTTCAATCACGCGGTTTACTCGGGCTCTGCCGCCTTCGTCGGGGCGTTAGTTGCGGCCACGTTTGCCGGGACGGACGGGCTTTACGCCGTCGCCATCACCGGCGTTGGCACCCTCGTCGGCGGGGCACTCTGGGCGCAATTCATCGAAGGTTCGCCGACGCTGCTTCGACCCTTCGGCTACTTCGGCGCAGTGCTCGGCGGCGCACTCAGTACATTCTTCGCGCCGCTCGCCGGAGCCGATACCCTCGTGTTGCTCGCCGCTTTTGCGGTCGCTTCACCCGTCATCATGATCCTCGGACGCCTGCGCTGCCTTGTTCAAGGCTGTTGCCATGGGCGTCCGCTCGACCCGGGCATTGACGCCGCCCTCGGCTTGCGCGTGACCAACCCCTCCTCGCGCGTCTGCCTCATGAGTTCCTTCGGCGGAAGACCGATCCACGCCACACCGCTTTACGCCATTGCCGCCAACTTCATCATGGCGTTGATCCTGTTGCAGCTCTGGAGCCTCGGCGCTCGCTTGACACTCATTTTGGGGCTTTGCCTACTGCTCGCCGGGTTGGCGCGATTTGTCGAAGAAGCTTACCGTGGCGAACCTCAAACCCGAATTTGGAAGCGCTTGACCGAATATCAATGGTACGCCATCGTTTTTGTGATCGTCGGCGCCGCCGTCACAGCGCTCCCCTTCCCTGCCACGCCGCCGCCCATCGCTTTCACATGGCACACCGTTGCCGCTGCCGCCGCACTCGGCCTGCTGGCCGCGTTTGCGATGTCGATGGATTTTCCAAACTCTTCCCGGCGTTTCGCCCGGCTTACAGGCTAGAGCGTTTCGATTTAAGCCTGTACATTCATTGCCCTCTCCCCTGCCCCACTCCCGCCCCTTCGGGGCACCCTCTCCCACAAGTGGGAGAGGGGGGTTTTGTATCCACGTCAAAATTTCCTCTCATCTCAAGACTCACTATTCCGTCATGACATAACGACTGTCGGTATTATTTACAACACTATATAAGTGACAGCATAGTATCTATAAAAATACAATTATTCAAGATGTTACGATACGTAAAATATATGGCATGAATTTTGCTTATGTGCATTTCTACAAACTACAACATGCACAACACGGGGAAACATGAAACTATTCACAAAATATCGAACCGATCTGTTTTTTGCTGGCATGCTGTTTTGTACAGCTTGTGCGATTCTAGTGAGTTGCTCTTATTCATTAGAGTCGACAGTCTTCGCTTGCAGTTTTTTGTTGCTGCCATTTTCTTTCTTGCTTAGTGTAACCGGACAATTTTTACGCAGTATTGCGTTCGCATCAGCGATTATTATTTCAGTATACATGCTAGATAGATTAAAGGATCACTATTATACGAGTCCACTATTATTTCCTGATTTTCAAATATTAATGGATAGCAATAATTGGGAAACAATGGTGCAATATCCTTGGGTTGGTTTGGTATTTATATTGCTTTTTGTATTATTAGCATACAGTGTGTCACTATCTCGTAAGAAAGATAAACGTTACGGATATATGATACGTAGCAGCGGGGTAGTGGTAATAATTTTATGTGTAATGTTAAGCAATTATTTTTCCCATAGCGAGCTTACAAAGCAAGATTGGGAAAAAAACTTAACTGTCAGAAGATATAATAATACTTTTTCAAATCTGATCATGTCTGTAAATGGATTTACCTATCAATCACCAAAAATAGTGGCAGATGATCGATTGTTTAAGCAATCACTTGCTGCACTACCTGTTAGCGTGCTTTCAGAAGGTGTAGATGGGAAATTACCTAATATCATCGTTTGGTTGCAAGAATCAACGGTTAATCCACAAATTTTTGATATACCTTGTGCGCAATGGCCTAAATTAACCATGTTTGAACCACAGTCGGATACAGTGGTGACAAACTGGTTGAGAGTTCACACTTTTGGTGGTGGTACATGGAAATCTGAGTTTACATTGCTTTCCGGTTTACCTAGCACCGATTTTGGTTCATCAGCTGAGACTGTTTATTACAATGTCACACCACACTTATCATATAGTTTACCCAAATTTTTAAAAGAAAAAGGTTACTATACTATAGTGTTAATAGCTACTGAGAAGAATGCTTATAATGCTAATAATGCTTATCGTGATTTGGGTTTTGATCTTGTGCTTCAGCCACAAGATATTGGATTAAATGTGGATAAAAACCAAAATTTGTGGAAAACATCATCTAGTGAAATGGCGCGGTATACAAAAAATGTTCTATCGGTTTATCCGAATAAACCTGTTTTTATATTTATGCTCACTGTGCGAGAACATGGGCCTTACGATAGCACTAAGATACCTGCATATGGGTTGGATCAATGCATGAACACTAAAGCAGCAGGATCGCTTAG
>Ga0123357_10005633_pt1 | contig 15065 bp, 7 predicted proteins | sample TergutEmb28metaG_FD_89873 | JGI IMG/M metagenome (GOLD analysis project Ga0123357, IMG submission 89873) | Embiratermes neotenicus P4 segment gut microbial communities from Petit-Saut dam, French Guiana - Emb289 P4 | ecosystem: Host-associated > Arthropoda: Insects > Digestive system > Gut ...
ATTAGTTACCTTCTGTTCGCTCATCATTCTAGCAACTCCCAGACAGGACTGAACAGGTTCTAACCCGAGCAGGAGGGAGGGTGGAGGTTGTGGCTTCACTCTCTCAAGGTCGCACAGCTGCTGTGCAGTGCCGCTTGTTTACACACAAATCAGTCCCGGTCATATTTGAACCACCTTGTATTATACTGTAATTATGGGTAAAAATGACAGTTACCCATAAAACGTTCATTCAGATAGCACATGACTGTCATCAGTTTGTTATGTATTACCCACATGCATTAGTAGTCAGAAACTCACTGTCTGAATCAACCTCGTGATACTGCATACTGGCTACACAGACGGACACAATTTATACACAAGGATTTTCCCATTCAGTCATTTGACAATATTACAAATAGTTTCATTTACAGCCATGAAATCATATTATGTTCTGCATGAACAATAAACCATCTAACATGAATCCTCACATACATTCAGTACTCCTCCTGACTGTCAGACGTGAATGATCAGTACAGGTACTATACAGCATGACTCTTTCAGAGATACAGCACAGACTGGACACATGTCAGGTCAATGTGTGTGGAATTTATGGTGGAAAAGCTTTGTAGAGAAATTCAATTTTCCCCTTGCCAATTATATTCTCACTGATGCAATATACAGGGTGTCCCAGAAGGAATGTGCCAGACTTCGGGAGAGTGTTCCTTATGTTAAAGTATACCGATATAACCCAAAACACCTATATTCAAAGTTGAACAGTTACGGAGATAATGGCCAGAGAAGTTTGAAACTTTGACAACTGTTACACATTTATTAATTACCAAATACATATTAAAACTGGCAGGAATATGTTGTTTCTGTAATGCTAATATCTGTACTCAACATGTAATTAACGTATGAGTGATATAAAGCCATTATACTGAACTAAATAAACACTCGCATTGACGCCGTAGTCGTCCTTAGGGTTCCAAGCACTTTACATGGGCACGCATGTACGATGTTGACTGCATTCCAGTCTCAAGGACATTCGCAGTGTACTTCTAATGCATCAGCTGAACAGGTGCAGTAGGTGGAACCGCAAGAAGACCGCACTTTTCTCTGGCCATTATCTCCATAACCGTTCAACTTTGGATATACGTGTTTTGGGTTATATCGGTATACTTTAACATAAGGAACACTCTCCCCAAGTCTGGCAAATTCCTCCTGGGACACCCTGTATTTAGCCAGTTACAGAGATAGCATAGTTTTGTGACTGAACCTTGCCCACATGCAACAAAAGGAATCATATAAGGAGAAATGTACTGAACATAGATCACCACTTACGTTTAATGGAAAGAGTTCAATGGGGTCCCAAAAGCTAGACATAACAGTTACATAACTGTGAGGCAGTACATTTAACCCATTTCCTTCTTGGCTAAGAGCTGAAGCACTTGATGTTATGTACTAGGAGAAAATAAAGGAACAGACTGCACTTTGCAGATATCCAGTAGGGGCTATCGAATTGATGAAATCAAACTGAATTGAAATGTGTTGGCTCCACTCACACACAACTGCTTGTTCCTCATAAGTTACAGTAACAAAATTACAGAACTGTTACCACTCTATGGCAAGCAGTTCAACGGCACTGTGTAACAGGATCCACTTTGACAGGCAATACAGTCATATCATCCATTTTGCTCAGCATAAAATTAAAAATTCCGTAACTGTATGGTAAATTTACACCTGTCTAACTCAAAGCAACAAAGTAATTCATCCTTCAGTACAGAAAAATGTTTCATACATATCACAGCTACTGAGATTCATATACTTGAGTACCATTCATAATGAATATAATGCACAAGTTTCTCAAACACGCAATGTGCACCATTTGAAAGTGGGTGGGAAACACGTTCTTGAAAATTCTGAAGATTGACTGGGTGGACTAAGACGAGAAATGGAAATCGATGTGCATGGACCAATTACAGAACTAAAGAGAAATTCATGAATTTGGTGAACCCAAACTGCTAGGTATGTAGAAGGCACAGAAAAAATACATTTAAAGGAATTGAAACTGAAAAATTGACTTATGGAGAATGAGATTTAAGAATTCATGAAAACTGGAAAACTCCTATGGAATAAAAACTAAATACAACGAATAAATAATTTGTCAACACAACATACTGTAACAGCATCAACAGCCACATGTTTTGGCTACATTTATAGCCACAATTAATTTTTTACTTTGATATGTAATTTTTACTTAGATATGCATTTTGAATCTACATCACACAGCTACACTGTATTGCCTTACACACATATATCTTTTTTCAATGTATATATAGCCTATTTCATTTTAGGCTACACATTTTATAACAATTTTGCAAATACATTCATTATAAAGCTTGAGACTTCTTACTACATTTTGTAGTTGTATATTAAAGCTTGCTTTCTTCTGTACAGCCTGATAATGGCCACTAATGTAGCTGCAACATGTATCTGTTGATACTGTTACAACATATGTGCCATTGATGGATTACCTGCTGGCTTTATTTGATTGTAAGCATAATGCAGATGAACTGTCTGAAGGCAGTGAATACTCACTGTGCAACATTTCATACTAGCACAAATATTTCCCACTAATCTGCTTACTAATTCAAGGCAATAAAATTTAGTGCCTATTAGGTGAGTATATTTTCTTCTGATAAAATGCCACAAGGCCAATTCACTCCTTACATCAAATAATAAAAGGAAGCAATGAGCACTTTGAAGGCATAAGCTGCTAAGACATACAAAAAATGAAATAAAAAGAATCTGTGTCTTATTTATAAGGTAAGAGATTCTAACAGTTTCTAGTGTCATTATTTATGTATTTTGTGGGTGATACATGGATAGATGGTAACAGGTTATATAAATAAATGAAAAGCTGACAACATTCAAACATACAATCACATTCTACTTTAGTTAGCAACTGAAGTTCCATCATTTAATCATCACCATGCATATGTGTGCCTACACCTCTTTCTCATGCGCACATGCATGCACGCACGCACATTTCCACTCTAATTTTGCTACCGGCTAGTAAATATAGATGCATGATAAAAACCATATGCTGCATGTACAGTAAAGATACCTCCTGATGATGAATACCTAATCTATTCGATATATGTAGAGGAAGATTATTGAAATAAATTTAAGAAAAAAGTGCATCTTATTGGTCCTTGTTACGCAACACACAAATTCGTTCAACGCACACAGCCAGTCTCTCTTTGAGGTGTTGAACAATAATCTATACAGTAATTTGCCAAGCAACAGGCACTTGCCAACTGGAAAAGAAAAAAGGAAAGGAAAACAAAAACTGCACAATTTGGAGGGCTACATTTGTGAACCATGTTTAAATCTTCTGTTCAAGATTTATACTTTGAAGCTATGTTGGACTCCTTGTAATTGTTTGTTACAAATAACCACAATTCCTTAGGTTTTTTCTATTTCTCCCTAAATTCTAATAATGTTCTTTTTCGTTTTCCAGGCTGGGAATGGTCTTGACTTCTCAAGCGTCACTGAGAAGTCATTCAGTGTCATAATTCTACAAGCAGCAGCAAGGAAATATACATATAATATTTTATATGTGGCAGTAAAGGACATTACACACTGAGCAATTATAATTTATAGGGCTCAACTGATTTTGGTTTTGACAAGGTAATCACATAAAGTAGATTATAATGAACTAGACATACAGCTTAGATGGAAAACAAGATTTGCATACAGATTTTGATTCACAAAACTTTTGGTAGGTGGCTACTTTGAAGACAGAGGAGACAAAATTCCAACCTATGAGAAAAAGGACACAATGGAAGACATGCTGCAAATCTTGTGATCAGTGATTCTCACAGTTTCTATGTACAGCTAGCCACTGCATTAGACCCACTAATTTCATGGTGTCACAATGGTTTTAGAACAAGGTACCAAGAAACCTTCTTATACATACAGTTCAGCACGATTAAAAAAAAAGAGTTTGGCACTCTCTTGCACCAAAAGTTACTGACGTCAAGCTAGAAATTTTTACCATAATTCTTGGTATACCCAACCAAGGCTCCACAAATGCATTTCAACTCATTGACTTTATGGACTTTTTCAACCATATGTATCGAAATATAATACACTACATTTCAGGGACAGGATGTCTCTGTTTTTAGGCTTGTTTCTCCCTAAACAACTGTTACTACATGATAATGATTGACACTGTAATTAAACCCAGATTAAAGTAATGTTAGTAGATGTAACAAGTCACTAAACAACATTCAAAGAACATCACACTCACAAAATACATGGGTCACTATTAGCATTTCCTCCAACAAAAGAGCAGCACTGTTTATGTGGTCCTGGTAAGTTGCAACGTTTTGGTAGTAACCGTTCTTTGCAGAGGTGGGAACGGTTGGGGAATGCTGTATTTCCAGATGCCATTTTATTTCCCTACCTTTTTTAATACTTGCCCTTGCTTGTTGCTGTAGAAGAATCTGCTCTTCTTATTCAAAGTGCATGAAGTTGGTCATTCCTCTCCACTGAAGCCTGCAATACTGAAGACTCAGTCACCTGGTTGAGTGCTGCTTCAGTTCTTCTTGGTTTTAATTACCCTAGGCGTCATCTGTAATTCTATCCAAGTAGTATACGTGAATCATATCATTTATTTTCCTTCTGTAAATCCTTACAGGATTACATAGTCCATATGGATATGGAAATCATCATGTGTTAGACAATATACTTGAATGTGTACAGATATTGCTTCAAGAATCCAATGTTCCTTTGTGTCATTCATTAACCTTTTTCCTAATTACAGGGATCCAAATGGGTGTGAAATCCAGACTGGGTTGGCTGATGTGCTGATTCCTTATATTTCCTGTACTTGCTGTTAGGATTTATTTGAAGAAATTTCCCCACTGCTAAGAACAGCAGTTATCACCAAATATTCCAACTATGATGTTTGTTTACACAGTGCTCCTTTTTGGTGAAAGAAAATACGTGTAATTTTAGTGACCAGCTACATATTTTTGTATTTGATATTCAGTGAAAGTTTCTTAACCATATTTTCTGAACTGTTAAAGGAATATGATATATTTTCTAATTTGACTTTAATCTGGGTTTAATTATAGTATAAAAATTATCCTGTAATAACAGCTGTTTAGGAAGAATCAAGCCTGAATAAGGTGACCAATCCTGTCCCTGACATGTACTGCATTATATTTCAATATATACATGATGGAAAAAGACTAGAAACATGATGGGCTTAAATGTCACACACTGCTGTATGAATCCTACAGAACATTACTTCAGAAATACAACTTGGATTAATCAGCCACATAACAAAACTCACTCACCAACATTACATACATATTTCATACCGGTCACCTGCTGCACAACATGCAACTGATTCCTACCCAGAATCATGCAAATGGCCCTGCCTACTAGGTTATCAATCCTTTTCTGACCCTAGGATATCTATGAAAGGAAGAATACTGCAATTTTACTCTCTTTGAAATAATATATATGTATGTATAAATCATTTTCTCAGCTCTCCCTGTAAGACAAATTTTGAAAGAAAAAACAGGGTACTAGAAAAAGATGTGTGCCTGTTCAGTCCCCTGATAAGTTTTCAATAACCTGTTGAAGAGGCCAATATTCACTGGAAGGGGCAAGACTTTTTTTTTTCCCCTCCAAAGCACCAAAGACTACCTCTGGGACCAACACAACATCTTATTCAATAGGAACTGGGAGCCCTTTCCTGGGGGTATAACAAATGGGGCACGAAGCTATAACTTCACTCCCCTACAAGCTTTTGAGTTGTACAGCTTAATTAAGTACCAGCACAACTTTTTTCCATAACTGGCCAACTCCTGCTACACTCAGTGGGAAAAGTATAACAGTTAGGTCATGAATAAGATATTTACTTTTAAGTCTCTCTTTGCTAATTCCATTATGATGGATAAGAAAACTTATATTTGACAAACTGTGTAATTGTTCATTACAGGATTAACATCTCTATTAAAACAGCATTTCTAAAAGGATAAATTAAACTTTTACTGACCTGAAAATTTAATGACTGTATCATAAGTATGTTTTATATTAAACTGATGATTTACAGTACCTACCATGTAACACTGTGTAAGGCAACAGATGTGTTATGTCTATGGACTTTTTACGGAAGAGTGGCAATGAGAATTCAATGTGAAGCCTGTTACAATAAAAGTATGCAGGTGGTGAGGCTGCCTGAAAATTAACACCATCCAGTAGATACTTAGAGTTACTTAAAGGTGAAAGTTTGCCCATGTCAAAGATGTCTGATAATTTCACACCAACTGCCAGAAAATATAGCACTTTATAAGTGGAGGAATGTATATGCCAAAGCCAGATAATTAATGCAATTCATCAGACACTGAGAGTCTCTTATGGGTGAAAATATATGTATATATATCAGGGCCATATGATTAATGTTGTCATATAATCAATGCCTCAAAGATGAAAGTATGTACATGTCAATGTCAAAAAGTGGAGGAATGTATATGCCAAAGCCAGATAATTAATGCAATTCATCAGACAATGAGAGTCTCTTATGGGTGAAAATATGTGTATATATGTCAGGGCCATATGATTAATGTTGTCATATAATCAATGCCTCAAAGACGAAAGTATGTACATGTCAATGTCATCTGATGATTGACATTATACGTCAAACACTGGGAGCCTTATATGGATAAAAGCATGTATAAATCAAGGCCACAATATGGTAACATAAACTGTCAGATACTGAGTCTCACAGACGAAAGTATGTACATGTCAAAGCCATCTGATCATTTATGCAGTCTATCAGAGAGTGACAGTCAGATGATAGTCACAACACATGACTTCAGAACATACATATTGACAATTCTCAATATCACTAACATTGTGTATGTGTGTGGAGAAAACTGTGAATCTTCATGGGCTCAAATAAGTTTATAAACAAATAGACATATGTGTATTACTTTGTTAATGTGGATCAAAAGGGAATGGCAGCACATCTCACCAGAAGTTACTATGAAGGGTTTTAAGAAGTGCTGAATATCCTATGCTATGGATGAGACTGATGTTGATATATTGTGGAATGACTGTGTAAGGGATGAGAACGTTACAAGCGTGAGGAATATGAAGGCACTGATTGTGAAGATGGAGACAGTGACAGTGACTGACTGGTAAAGGCAGAGAGATTCTGACATGCTTTGCATATTAAGTATATGAAATCAAAAGTAAAATAAGTTTTTTTTGGAGCAGATGTTTATTTTTCAGGGGTCATCTCAGATTTAGATAAAAACATTTTCCCTTTGTTATATTTGTGGTGTCATCTTAGAGTAGAGTCATCTTGCACTGGGGTAAATACACTAAATATTCCAAAGTACAAAAAGTATATTTCTTATTATGGCAAATTCTGCCTGATTTACCTTTCTTTATATATATATATATATATATATATATATATATATATATTTGCTGTTACTGTTTTCAAAGCATGTCAACAGTCCAGCTTTAGTAAGAGTCAATAAAACTGATCCAAATGAAGTGGGGATATAACATAAGCAGTAAATACTCCGAACAATTATTCACAAATTTTATGTGCATTGGACCGTGCATCACCTTGATAACTGAAGTATAAAATCCAACTAGATGCCACTTATTACTTTATTATGCTTATGTTAGGCTCAACATGTTTCGGGCACCATTATGCCCATCATCAGGAGCTCACCACGATAGCGTTGGTTACCACATAGGCTGTCTGGTTCTCAAGTTGCTGCTGGTTGGAAGTTAAGTGCAGGCAGGATGGATGAGTGTCCAGACCGAAGGCTGTAACAGCCTTCGGTACGGACACTCATCCATCCTGCCTGCACTTAACCTCCAACCAGCAGCAACTCCAGAACCAGACAGCCTATGTGGTAACCAACACTATCGTGGTGAGCTCCTGATGATGGGCATAATGGTGCCCGAAACATGTTGAGCCTAACATACGAATAATAAAGTAATAAGTGGCATCTAGTTGGATTTTAATCTTCAGTTATTCACAAGTAGCATTCTTTTCTTCAGCTCCCACATCTTTCCAAAGCTCCAAGCTTTAATTATTCAAGTTTTCTGGACTTTGATGATGTACTGCTGAGCAAGTTGTTCCAGACATTTCAAAGGATCATGGTGTCACATCAGAGAACAGTTTTATCTTCAAGAATACAGTAGTGAGAACCTCAAATCTTGCACTTCATTGTTGGTTTGTTTCTTGGCATATTTAACAATCACATCTCAAGAACATATGACATAAGAGTCCATTGATGGCACAACTGTTGAAGACAGAATTGCAATGGACATACAAGGATGTCAGCAAGGCCTATATTAATGACCTAAAGCAAAATTTGCCCAGTAAAACTCTCAATATACTGTCCTGACCATGAATCAAATATGGCACTTTTTGAATAAGAAGTTGCACTGTAAACCACTGCCCTGTACCATTTGGTACACTGACTTTCATAATGGACTAAGCCCAGAGACAGATACAAATTAATCCTATTGTAACAAACTAATTAGGTTAAATGGAATTCTACTGAATCAGGCACTCATTAAAATGAATACTATTGGATGTTGCACTGAAAAGTATCCCCTATCTCTGCATCCTGTTGTTAAGCTTCATGCAATGTGCATAATGTTGTCATAATCATCTAACTGTCCCCAACTACAACCTTTAAAGAAAAGAGAGAGAGAGTGTATTTGGTATAACTTGGCTAATAACAATGATGGGGAGGTTTGCCTGTGCGTGCGCATGTGTGTTCGTGAGCAAGCATGTGCATGAACTGCCTAAGACTTACTCAGCTATTTCTAGGTGTGGGAGGAGGGCACTTCTAGAAATCTCCTTTGGGTGTATGATAAAGACAACTTCCGAAAGTACAGCTTTGTATTGAAGCAAGATTTCTGTTTATCTGGACACAAAATGTGTGTGCAAAAGTAAAGACACACACTTTGCCGACTCTGATGTTTCTGTAATGACCAAACTGGATCCTGTCACTCAGTGCATTACCTGTAAATAGGACGGCTTCCTTATGGTCTATAAAACTGACAGGGCTATTCAGACCCTTTATGCACATTATAAACAACCTCAGTATTAAAAAATGAATACAATTCATATCAAAATGGTCTGTGCACAAAAAGGAGTGTTTGCCAGACAGAATTCTGATGTCCACAGGGCAAAGGAACAGGAGACAAGAGAAATACAAGAGAGATTAACCAATTATATCCTGCTCAGTTATGTACAATGTGAGCTTGTATCTATGGTAACTATCTCCCACGATATGTGATAAAAGTACCAAGAAGACCATGCTTATCTAATAACCCCAGTCATTTTATGAGTACAAAGCTTCTGCTCATTAAAAAAATCTGCACTTACACAATGTATGGAAACTCATTTCCTCTTCACGTAAAAGCATTAGAAGCCCTAAGGGTTTATTCCATTGAGAAGAACAGTTATGTCTTCTGTATTCATTTCGATTGACACTGCAGCAGTTGGCAACTCATATCAACCAGGTGTGTAAAAAATCAAATAATATCGCACATTTGCTCTGTAATATGCACACACACATGTTGCAACTGGTACATAGTGTTCTTTTTCCCCTTTCTGCAGTTATGAAAATCATACAATCTACCTACCACAATCTTCCACAGGCTTTCTTTCTCCGTCATACCATATAATTAGTACCAAACCAAACATACAAATATCAGTTCCATGATTACTGATGAATGGTCTTATCTTATTTCCAATTTAATACACTTTCGCAACTCTCCACTCAGAGTGCTCACTTAGCAACAACATCCAGAAGTAAAGATGGTACAGAATTATACATCACAAACAGGCACACTTCATTTACATATCTACATGGAGTTCACTTTAACATTTGACAGTAATTATCTTCAGAACATGGACATGACATAACATATTAATTTCATTACTGGCTATAGTTTTTGTCAGAGATATTTTCAGACCATTCAACTGGTATTTAAATAAATCTAAAACGTGTATACTTGCATGTAAAGTGATAATTTTGTTTCATTACTACCACGGGATCTTAACCTTTTGTATTTTCACTTAAATGGCCTGTTGCTATGCATAGAGTGATTATTTAAATTTGAACTAGAGACTGGAAATACAATGAAACAATATATCAACAATAAACATCTGCCTTGCCATCTGTGAATGACAATTATGCCAGAGACAATCAAAATCATAAAAGTGAGACACATTATTGCTAGTATGGACAGCATTACATGTAGGTTTCATAGTATTTCCCCACAATGATGTAAGTACAAATTCCCAGAATGTGGTCATCTAACCGGCACCTAGGTGGTAGGAAAGACTGACATATATGTACAGTATTTTGTTTCACCAGTAAGTGCTGAAATGAAAGATTTGTGAAAATGAGGAAAGAACAAGATATAAATAAACAGCACTAAATAACATTGCTGTAATTAAAATCTGAGGTGTCCCTCAAAATATTAGCAAGAAAGAGGATCATTGTATCATTTCTGTAAAGAATGTGAAACATCTGGTCTCACAGTGCTGTACGAAACCTTGAAATTACACACCACTCAGTACAGTCAAGGCATGACATACCAGGATCTGTCCAAAAATAAATTTCTAACACAAATATCTTGGGTTCTTTCCAAACACTTCAGGATTTCAGTGTACTGCTATCCAACTACTTATCTACATACTCTCCGCCACAAAAGATATATTTATCATATTATGGGACAAGACTTTTTGTTCTTTTTGATAGCAGCATATCCTGTGTGACCAGTCACTGTGTCACAACTGATGCTGCTTTGCAATCATTTTAAATCTGTAACCACCAATATTTTGCATCAGTGGTGGCAACAGATGGTAAATCACTTGTACCAGATCAGGGCTGTATTGGTAATATTACAAAGTTCCTTAACTACTAAATTATACACAACATAAACCAATATTCTGACTCTTGGTATGTGGCATGGAACAGACTGAATTCAATACAATATATATATGTTAGAACTAAGGAATATAAACACTGATCCACAATTATTAAAGAAACTTCTGATTACTACATAATGAAATGTAACAAAACAAAACTGTCCGCAAATGCTTCTTGAACACGGTTGAAATTTTAAGACATAATGAGAACTGCCCTTGGCTACGACAAAGCTGATTTTTTACACTGGTCCTTCCCCAGTTAATCTCCAGTACGTCTTGTGTCACTTGGCTACACATGTACTATGCTGCAATAAACTAACTATACTTCATGGTTGGTGTGACAATGTCATTCCAACCATTGCTTTTTTCGAAGTTACATTCTGTATTTTTCTCAAATACTATAAACATCTTCTACTCTGGTTGCCATACTTAAACATGACACAAGGTACAACACACAATTCCTTTCAACTATCTTGGAAAAACTAGCAGAAGGGTAATTAAAAAAGACCTGACAGTAGGGTGTGTCAAATTATACATCCAGCAATACATAACCTGGATTTTCTTTCCCTCCTTAAATTTTAGCTCTGTGATTAACCAACATTGAGCCCTTTTTGGGAAAAATTTAATCTTTTCCTACACTTTAATAATGAAAGACTTGTGGTGGTGTTCTTACCCTCTTATCTGTGAACTGTTAAGCCAATTATGAATTACAATGATAGGGTATAGACAACATCTGAAACTGTTTCAGGTAGCTGTGGTGGTAAGAAGGCGAAAAATAAGTAGTTTGAAGATGAAGCATAAAATTCTTCTGGACAGTATTTATAACATTTAAAATTATAGCAGTAAACATAGCATGGTCAGATGAAAATGGTTCAGCCAAAACCACTTTATCAGATTTTCAAATAAGAAGAAGTTTCCAGAAAAACAGAATCTGATTTTAAAGTGGCATAAACGTGAGCTGTTCATAAACAGTATGTACGCAGAACATGATAAGTGACAGAAAGAAGTTGCTGAAAAAGTAATTTTCTGGGAAAGCTTTTGGTACAGGATTAACTCCAGTAAATTCCATGCCTGTTGCATCCCTTATTATGTTTGCTGTACCATATTTCATCCTCATTAGATCACAATGGAGATGTTCATGCAGAAAAAATATACATACCAAATTTACAATACATAACCGTTATGAACGTGCTTAAAAAGTATATAAAGCAACAGCTTAGGTAAAATACTCAACTCAGCTAGCATACAATTACTTCCCATCAGATCACAGTGTAACTTCGTCCTCTCCGGCATTTTGACTAGTCTACCTTGTACAGGTATTAAGAGAACGCAGTTCCTTAATGGTTTTGTAATGCTTTCAGTTCACTTTCTTTTTGTTTAAAATTACTTCTGCAAGGGATCCTATCAGAAATTATTATTCTGATGCGTTCAATTTAACCTTACACATGGGTGAAAGTAAAGAAACAAAGTGCAGGCTATGAATGCATATGGATGAATGGAGGTATAGATCTGATCATTCTCAGCCTCAGCACTAGGTGGTGGTGGGTGACCAGCTTTTAGCCCTGGCTACTTTACGTCCGGGGATACAACCCACGCTACCCGCTGAATAGGAAACTGTGGGCCCCAGGGCCAGTCTGAACAGTTTCAAGCAGATAAAAAGTCTTGCCTCTCGTGAACAGGATAACAATTCTTTGGATGCCCAGCCCATAGTCTGTTACTAAACTGACCACATCATCCAAGTTCATCTCCACCCACAGCTTTGCATAAAATTTATTATGGATGAATTTATAACTGTGACATCCTTTGCTGTCCTACTGACACACATTTCACCTCCTACTTCTCTCATGACATAATTCCTATACACAGTCAATACTTCACTGCTGTCACGTCATTTTATAATTAAGTGTACATTCGTACGTTGTCAACACCGTATTAGTATTTTTCATATACCACACACTCACAGTGCATGCAGATGGAATACACCATATGACTTGCCAGATACACTATGTTACTGGCACCACAAGCTTTTATCATGGCAGTTTTTGTTTGCAAATGTGACTAAATACAAATTCATATCATCCTGGGGAATTAATATTTTTACTTTAACAATCCTCACATTTTGGTTACAGTCATAACCGTATTTACATTAGATATAGCTTTTCAGTAATAAACATAATATATAACAATAAATATTACAAAGCCAGCAGCAGAACATCGTTTATCTGACTTAACTGTGACAATAAAGACACAGCACCAAGGAATAAGAATAATTATCACTGTTCAAACACAGCAACATTTGGAGTACAAATGAAGACTGAAAAAATAACCACTTTACAAACACACAGTCCAAATATATGACAAAGCATGATGCTTACTGAAACCCCTTATTATGTTCTATGTTCAATCCAACTGACTCGACTCAAGACCTGCATAAGCGATGCTCTGCTGTTTACCCACACAAAGATGAACACAATATGACCACAAAATTCTTATGCATACAAGAATTGAAAGGACAGTTCCTATCGCACTGGGTTGGCAGTGGTGATAGCACTACTGTGGAGTGCATGAATGTCACTTGTTTCACCCAGACTGGAGCTGGATGTGGTGCAACCACCACCACTTGCAAAAGCATTCCCACTCCCAGTTAGTGTGTGATGGCGCTGGCTTGAGTTACTCAGGGTATTGTTGCAAGATGACTGGGAGGTGGGGTAGTTGGGTTTGGCATAAGCTGGAGAGTCATCTGTGTGCAGGAAACACAACATTATGACATGTTAACATCCACAGCAGAATGACGAGAAGATGCATGCAAATTTAAATTTCTGTGAAAGACAAATTTTACTGGCAAATGGATATATGTGGTCGGACAATTAAGTTCACAAACTCGCCACCGTGTGCTTGCCGTGGCAGCACTGGACAAAAGCCTTAGTATGGTTTGATGACGTTGACATATCAGCATTTCACAGCTGTGTTGTTGTTGATCTATGGTGGTCTCTTTCTGAGTGGCATCTATTACTGTCTGCGTGTGTTTTGGTGTGCTGCCGTGAGAATGTCGGAGCTTGAATTAGAGCAGCGAACATTAAATTTCTTGTTAAACTTGGAAAGAGTGGAAATGAAATCAGACAGATGTTAGTGCAAGTTTACAGGGATAATGCTATGAAGAAAACAGCAGTTTGCAAGTGGGTGAAACGTTTTCTGAGGAAAGAGAAAGTGTCGCTGACGAAGAGAGATCAGGACGGCCAGCAACAAGCAGAACTGAAGAAAACATTGCAAAAATTCATCAAAATGTGTGTGAAAATCATCGGCTGACTGCCAGGAGCATAGCAGAGCAAGTGAACATCGACAGAGAAACAGTTAGGAAAATCTTAAATGAAGATCTTGACATGAGGAAGGCGTGTGCAAAAATGGTCCCAAAGGAGCTCACTGAAGAACAGAAGCAAAGAAGAGTCACAATTTGCCAAGACCTTTTAGAGAGGCAAGATGACATTTTGGGCCGTGTCATCACAGGTGATGAAACATGGGTCTACCAACATGACCCTGAAACGAAGCTGCAAAGTGCACAATGGAAGACTGCCAATTCCCCACAACCAAAAAATTTCTGTCGGTCCAAATCAAGAGTCAAAACAATGTTGCTGACTTTTTTTGATATTAAAGGGATTGTTCATTATGAGTTTGTACCAACTGGACAAACAGTCAACCAAGTTCACTATTTGGAAGTACTGGAAAGGCTGCATGAAAAAGTTAGACGGAAACGACACGAACTTTTTGCCAACAACTCATGGATCTTGCATCACGACAATGCACCTGCTCAAATGGCACTGTCTGTGAGGGAGTTTTTAACTACTAAACAAATAAATGTGTTGGAACACCCTGCCTATTCACCGGATCTAGCCACCAGTGACTTTTTTCTGTTCCCAAAGATAAAGGAAATATTGAAAGGAAGGCATTTTGATGACACTGATGACAACAGGAGTAATACAACGGCAGCTCTGAAGGCCATTCCACAAAACCAGTTCCAAAATTGTTTTGAAGGGTGGACTAGGCGCTGGCATCGGTGCATAGCTTCCCAAGGGGAGTACTTTGAAGGCGA
>Ga0123357_10005636_pt1 | contig 15063 bp, 13 predicted proteins | sample TergutEmb28metaG_FD_89873 | JGI IMG/M metagenome (GOLD analysis project Ga0123357, IMG submission 89873) | Embiratermes neotenicus P4 segment gut microbial communities from Petit-Saut dam, French Guiana - Emb289 P4 | ecosystem: Host-associated > Arthropoda: Insects > Digestive system > Gut ...
AACAACAGTTGCAAAGCATATTATGCTAAAAGAGCTTCTACTTTTACCTAACTTATTGCTTAACTATATTTTTCAACTACTACTATTTAGTGGGTTGATAACTAAAAATCTGAAGCTGGTATGATTTTAAACATTGCCTAATTATATTATTTATAAAGAAACAGACATACATGGTATTATCCATTAGCTCAGGTATTACCTCAGCTAATAGAAATAATGGCATAAAAAATAATTGCCTAATTGTACAAGACAGTATAATCAGGCAAGAAACAATTTCGCCTAATAACACAAGATTTTGGCTCATAGGCACCACCCCGCCCTTCGGGCACCCCTCCAAGGAGGGGAATGTAGGGGCGGCCATTGGCCGTCCGGCTTTTCGGAATGCCCACTGGGCATTCCCTACTTTGAAATTTATTATATACCATTTATCCAGTCGTCTCTATATCTTATACAATATTTTAATTGAATTGACTTTTATTGCGGGATAAATTACCTACAGTTAAAAGATATTCTCAGGAGGAGATAAGTGGACAACTTACTGATAGGTAAAAGAATAGGTTTTATTGGTGGCGGGAATATGGCGGAAGCTTTAATAAAAGGGCTTCTTGCCAATGAGCTTCCTGAGGCGCTTATTACAGTGCAGGAACCTTTACAGCCGAGAAAAGCTTATCTTGAAGAGTGTTACAAAATCAAGGTTGTTGAGAGGATAAAAGGTGCTGAGGTTTTGGTGCTGGCAATTAAACCTCAAATAGCTGGTAAAGTTTTACCTGAGCTCAGGGAGATCGTTACTCCTAACACTCTTGTCATATCTGTTATGGCAGGGATAGTCTCTGCTGTAATTGAGGAGATACTTGGAAGTGAAAGCAAGGTTATAAGAGTTATGCCAAACACTCCTGCGCTTGTTATGGCAGGCGCTTCGGCTATTTCTCCCGGGCGTAATGCGACTTCTGATGATATGCAGATTGCAAAAGCTATGTTCTCAAGTGTAGGGGTTACTACTGTTGTTGATGAGCGGCTTCTTGATGCGGTTACAGGGGTTTCAGGAAGTGGTCCTGCTTATGTTCTGACTTTTATTGAAGCCCTTGCCGATGGCGGGGTTAAGAACGGTCTTCCAAGGGATACGGCCTTTAAACTGGCCGCCCAGACGGTTCTTGGGACTGCCAAGTTATGTATAGAGAGTGATGAGCATCCCGCTGTTTTAAGAGATAAGGTTGCCTCTCCCGGAGGGACTACAATAGCGGCTATACATGCTTTGGAAGAGGGGAAACTGAGAGCTACGATAATAGATGCTGTTGATGCTGCTGTAAGGAGATCAAAGGAGCTGGGGAAATAGGAGCTATTCCCCAAGTATTCCCATTGTCCAGTCAAGGGTTACAAGAGACATAAGATAGTCTCTTGTGGCCTGAGCCAGATTGCTTCTTGCCTGTAAGAGGTTCAGCTGGGCATCGTCAACTTCAAGCTTTATTTTTACTCCGTATTTATAACCTTTTTCAGCCATATCAAGGAGCTTTTCAGCCTGCTTTACAGTTCCTTCCAAGCCGAGCAGGATCCTTTGTGATTCCTGAACGTTACTCATGGCTGTTCTTACATCTAATCTTATGCTGTCTTTAAGTTTCTGCTCGTCTATTATGCTGCTTGTGTAATCGCTTTCAGCCTGCTGTACTCTTCCCTGTGTTCTAAAACCGTCAAAAATCGGGAATGTGAGATACAGGCCGACACTCCACGCCGGGCCGTTATTCTGGATTGGGCCGAAATCAAAGAGCCTCCAGCTTCCGTCGCCTTTTAAGTCCAGGTGCGGTTTGTTATCGGTTGAGGCAATTGATATGAGTTCCTGGTTCATCTTTATCCTGCTCTGCTGGTCTAAAAGCTCAGGGCGGTTTTTAAAGGCGGTTTTTACGGCTTCATCATAGGTTGGAATATGTTTTATGGTAGCGGAAAGTTTTCCGTTTGCGTCTACTTCCTGATTGTCGATTGTAAGGAGAAACGCGAGTCTGTCCTTCGCTATTTTTAAGCGGTTTTCCGATCTTATTATCTCAGGCTTCGCATTTTCAACGGCAACATCTGCTGCAAGAACATCATAATCAGTGGCAACTCCGCTATCAAACTTTTTATGAGCCTCAGAGCTGAAGCGTTTTTTCTGGTCAGAGTTTTCCTGAGCAAGTTTGAGAAGCTCATGCGCAAGCAAGATATCATAAAATGCTGAGGATACGTCCCGTTTTGCTCCTTGTTGAGCCATTCTTAACTGTTGCGGCACTGTTTTTAGCCCTTCTTTTCCCAGGCGGATACCTGCGGCTATTTTACCCCAGGCAAAAAGAGGCTGGGTAACTGAAACTCCGCCGTTAGCAGCATACTGGGTATAGCCGCCTCCCATCATTTCAGGAAGACTCTGGTCTCTTGAAGTCATGGCAGTACCATATATAGAGAATTGCGGGAATGCGGCAGCCCTCTCTTCAATATATTTTCCCTGCATGCTTTTTCCGTATTCCCTGGCTTTTTCAATGTCCCGGTTTTTGTCCGCCGCTATTGCAAGCGCCTGGTCAAGGGTGAGGATTCTGGTTTCAGCGGCATAAGAGGTTACGCTGTTTGCAAGAAAAAGCAGGAGTAAAGCGATTATGTAACGGATTTTCATAGCCATATCCAAAAAACAAAGTTAAGAAAAGTCTTATATAAAAGTTGAGATTAAATCAAGAAAAGAGTGGTGATCTGCTCTCTCTGCCACTCTTTTGGAAATAAAAGACCAGTTTATTTATTATATGTTGACAAATGTAGTCCATTGAGTTTACAATATTACCAACTTAAATTTACAATTAACAGGAGAATTTATGGAAATAGTAAATTATATTTGCGAGCTGGTTTATAATAAAAGTTCACAAAATCTTTCTAACGATGTTGCTGAAAGGTTTGACATAAGCCGTCAGGCAGCTCAAAAGCATATAAAAAAACTTGTTGATACAGGAATCCTTGTAAAAACTGGAAACACTAAAGGGGCTCTCTATTCATTACAAGATTTAGTGCATGAGTCAAAAGATTTTAAACTGTCTGAAAACAGTGATGAAGACGTTGTATGGCGTGAATTTGTAAGGCCTAAACTCGGAGATGTTCCTGATAATGTCCGGTCTATCTGCCAGTACGGGTTTACAGAGATGTATAATAATGCGGTAGATCATTCTGAAGGAGAAACTATTACCGTAGCTGTAAAAAGAACGGCATATAATATAAAGCTGCTTGTTAAAGATGACGGTATCGGGATTTTCAAAAAAATTAAGAGGGATTTTCGTTTGGAAGATGAGCGGCACGCGATTCTCGAACTATCTAAAGGGAAATTAACTTCTGATCCTTCCCGCCATTCAGGAGAGGGGATTTTCTTTACAAGCAGGATGTTTGATAAGTTTAACATTGTTTCAGGGCGACAGTTTTTTACACATTTTAACCATAATGATTGGTTGTTGCATGAGGAAAATGAAAAGGCAGGAACTACTGTTTTGATGGATATTTCTCTGTTTTCTAAACGGACTACAAAAGAGGTATTTGACGAATATGCGAAGATCGATTATCCTGGATTCTATAAAACAATAGTTCCTGTGGTATTGGCGAAGTACGGTGATGAAAGCCTTATATCAAGGTCTCAGGCCAAAAGGGTATTGGCGGGGGTAGAGAAATTCAGTGAAGTTTTCTTTGATTTTAAAGAGGTTTCAGAGGTTGGTCAGGCTTTTGTCGATGAGATTTTTAGGGTGTTTGCTTCGGAACATCCGGATCTGCACTTGGTTTATATGAATGCCGATGAATCTGTAGAGTGGATGATTAAACGTGCCCTTGCTACAGGAAATACTAGGGATAATGTCAATTAACAGTTGAGGCAGAGCATAGCTTGCCTCTTGTGGCTTATTACTTAGATGGCAGAAGATTTTACTTTTTTAAGAGGGGGAAAAACTATGAGTAGTCAATTGAACTTGGATACCAGAATTATTGAAGATGTTGCTGATGCCCTTATTTATTCGGATCACTCCGGTGCGATTGTGCGCTGGAATCCTGCGGCCAGTGCTCTGTTCGGCTTTACCGCCGAGGAAACTCTTGGTAAAAATCTTGACATAATCATTCCAGAACCAATGAGAGCCGGCCACTGGAAGGGATATAATGCCGCAATTGCAAGCGGCACTATGAAGTTTGCGGGTAAGCCTACTGTTACTAAAGCGATGCATAAAAGCGGTCAAAAACTCTATATTGAGATGACTTTTGCGTTGGTAAAAGATGCCGATGGAAGCATACTGGGATCAGTTGCCATGGCCCGTGATGTAACTGAGCGAGTTGAGCGTGAACGGGCAGCTAAAGCCGGTGCAGTGCAATAGCAAAATAATATGATATAATTATTGCAATACAACTAATCATGGGAGAATACATGCTATGTTGGGCGATAAATTATTTTACCGTGAGTTGATCAAAAATCTGTTTTCCGATCCTTTTGAAGTCAAGTTCTGGGACGGCGATATCGAACGATTTGGTGAAGGCGAGCCGAAATTCAGAATTATCTTCAATGAGCCGATTTCGAAAGCCAAATTACTAAGCGATCCATCTATGGCCTTTGGTGAAGGCTATATGTACAAGAAGGTGGAAATTGAAGGGAATCTGCAGCAGGCAATTGAATCAATATACAACAATAGCGAGAGCTTCCTAAGGAACGACTCCAAGTACGCTACGATCATACAAAAGGTCTCGAACAGTTTAAAAATTAGTAAAAACAACGTACAACACCATTATGATATTGGGAATGATTTCTACAAACTCTGGCTTGATGAGACTATGACCTATTCCTGTGCGTATTTCAAAACCCCTGACGATACGCTTAAGCAGGCGCAAATTAATAAGGTCGGGCATATTCTTAAAAAATTGAATCTCAAAAAAGGGGAGACGCTGCTGGATATCGGCTGTGGCTGGGGAGAATTGATCCTGACCGCTGCGAGAGAATACGGCGTTAAAGCTACAGGGATTACCCTCAGCGTTGAGCAGTATGAAAAGAGCAGAGAGAGAATAAAATCGGAGAGTTTAGAAGATTTGGTAGAGGTGAGCCTGACTGACTACCGGGAAGTTAAATCAAGGAAATTTGACAGAATTGTAAGTGTAGGTATGCTGGAGCATGTGGGTAAAGACCATCTTCGCGAGTATTTTACAAAAATCCGGGAGCTCCTCTGCGACGGCGGGGTTTCCTTGCTACACAGTATCACCAGCGACGGCAAAAGCGGGCCAAATTCCTGGATTAATGCCTATATCTTTCCGGGTGGCTATGTTCCGGGTATTAACGAATTAGTCAATTATATTATGGATAGTAGTTTTCAATTGATTGATATTGAAGAACTCAGGCGGCATTACGGCAGGACTCTGGAACATTGGGCAAGAAATTTCGAGAATGCTCTGCCAGAGATACGAAAGAGCAAAGACGAAACGTTTATTCGAATGTGGAGACTGTATCTGAATTCCTGCGCCGCGTCTTTCAATACCGGCAATAACAGCGTTCATCAGATTTTGTTCTCAAAGGGGATAAATGATAGCTTACCCTGGACAAGAGAGTATATGAACTGATCTATTTTTTGTTCCACTTTCGCCTGATCCAGCTGCCGAGATCGTCCATGTAGGTATACATAACCGGTACGACTATAAGTGTGAGCAGTGTTGATGTTAAAAGCCCTCCAACTACAGCTCTTGCCATTGGAGCCCGTCCTTCGCCGCCGGCGCCCAAACCGAAGAATAGTGGGAGCATACCGAATATCATTGCCATTGTTGTCATCATAATCGGTCTTAGCCTTGTTCTCCCTGCCTGTATTACAGCCTCCCGCCGCTGAAGCCCGTCACGTTTCCTCAGAATTTTTGCAAAATCAACAAGAAGAATAGCGTTTTTAGTAACCAGACCCATTAACATGATAAGGCCTATAAGGGACATTATGTTAATTGTATCGCCGGTTATCTTAAGCATTCCCGCCATTCCCACTATTGAGAGGGGGAGTGAAAACATAATGGCAAAAGGTTCAAAAAAGGATTCAAACTGGGCTGCCAGTATAAGGAACACAAAGACTACAGCCAGCAGCAGGGATTCCGCCATATATCCGAAGGATTCAGCCATATCTTCTGCCTGACCTGAGAGGTCGACAGTGTAACCCGGAGGCATGTTTATCTTCTTTGCCGCTTCCTGTACATCTTTTGCGGCAGTACCTATGGGCAAGTCGTCAAGATTAGCGGAGACGGTAATCTGTCTGGAGAGGTCTCTTCTGTTTATTTCTGAAGGTGATATTGCTGACCTGACTGTTGTGACACTTGCAAGAGGGATTAGTTTTGTTCCTCCTGAACTGTCAGGAACTGATATTTTCAGATTTCCTATTTGTGAAGGATTTTGCCTCAAATCTTTCGGTAATCTTACCCGTACATCAACGGCATCTCCGTCTTCATCTTCATACGTTGTTATGGCTTCGCCACCTATAAGTCTGCTCAGTGAGGATACAACACTATTGGTAGTTACTCCGGCTGAGAGAGCTTTTTCCCTGTCTATTCTTAACCGGTATTCGGGTATGTCGTGTTCCTGTGATACGCTGATATCTACTATTCCGGGATATTTGTAAAGCTCTTGCTTAAGTTTTTGCCCCAATTCCCGAAGCGTCTCAATATCATCTCCCTTAAGATCAGCATTGAGAGGCTTTCTATTATCCATAGCGCCTACTTCTTCAATAGAAAAGTCTATTCCGGCAATGTTTTGCAGTTTGCTTCTTACAACTCTCTGAATTTCGAACTGGCTTCTGTTTCGGTCTCTTTTCTCTTTCAACTTAATGTAAATAAGGCCGTTCTGTACTGTTCCCGCATCTCCGGCGCCTATAGTGGCATATGTGTGGCTTATTTCCGGAATATCTTTTAATGCCGCTAGTATAGCGTTCAACCTATTTTCAGTTTCAGCCATTGAGGCGTCAGGAGCGGTTTTAAATGATACCTGAAATTCACTTCTGTCTTCAGTTACCATAAATGACATTTCAAGGGTGGCTAATATGGCAATGCCCCCAAAGAAGGCCAGAACTGCAATCAGTAGAACGGTTTTTCTGTGATCCAACGCCCAGCCTATGAGAGAGCGGTATTTATCAGCAGTTTTGTTAAACCAGTTGTTGAATTTCTCCAACAGTTTTCCTATCCCTTTTCTATTCCCGTGATTGTTTATGGAGGGGTCAACCCAGCGGGAGGAGAGCATCGGGTCCATTGTAAACGATACAAAGAGTGATACAAGTACCGCAAATGCTACTGATATGCCAAATTGGAAAAAGAAACGGCCGACTATCCCGCGCATAAAAGCTACAGGCACAAATACGGCTACAATGGACATTGTTGTCGCAAATACCGCCAGGCCGATCTCACTTGTACCGAAGCTGGCAGCCTGCATATGGTCTTTTCCCATTTCAAGGTGGCGGACTATATTCTCCCTGACAACAATAGCGTCATCTATCAGAAGGCCTATTGCAAGGGATAAGGCCATGAGAGTCATTACATTAAGGGTCATACCCATTGCGTACATTATGATAAAAGTTGATATTACTGATATAGGAAGGGTAATTCCTGTGATTACAGTTGACCGCCAGGAATTTATAAAACAGAAAACTATTAAAACAGTAAGCAAGCCGCCTATAAACAGGGTTTCTTTAACGTCTGCAACTGAATTACGGGTCATTACCGTACCGTCTCTTACAATGGAGAGCGTTACTCCTGGCGGTAAATCTGCTCTTACTTTTGCCATCTCTTTTTTTATTAAGTTAACAAGTTCAACTTCATTGCCCCCTGACTGTCTATAGATATCAAGGCCTATGGCAGGCTTGCCGTTAATAAGGGCAAGAGTTCTCTTTTCTTCAACACCATCGGTAACTGTAGCGATTTCTCGTAAAGCTATAGGGCGGCCATCACGTGCGGTTATTATCATCTGCTGGTATTCTGAGGCCTGCTCCGGTTTTCCCTCTATTCTTACAGGATATTCTGTTTTACCTCTGGTCAGCCTTCCAAGGGGGGTGTTTGTGTTTTCTGACTGTATGCCGGAGACAACATCATTAACTCCCAAGGAGAGGGCGTCAAGTCTTGCAGAGTCAAGGTCTACGTTTATTTCACGTTTAAGTCCTCCGACAATGTCGACTTTGCCAACACCTGTAATACTTTCAAAACGTTTCTTTATTCTTTTATCTACAAGGGTAGTAAGATCTCTTTGGGAAAGCTGATCTGATTGTATAGCAAGAGATGCTACAGGTGCGGCGTTAAAATCCAGTTTTTGTATAATCGGTTCATCAATACCCTTGGGCAGGGCTCCCCGGATGGAATCAATTTTGGATCTTACTTCCTGAGCAGCTTCGTTTTCTCTTTGCTCAAGCTGGAATTGCACCATTACTGTTGATACGCCCTCTTGGGACGTGGAGAAGACATGTTTTACACCGGCAATCTGATTTACAGATTCTTCAATACGTTTTGAAACTTCCCGTTCCATAGTTTCAGGAGATGCCCCTGGGAACGTCGTTACAACAGATATCATCGGGAATTCAACGTTTGGAAACATTTCGATAGCGAGTTGTTTATATGAAAAGAGTCCTAATGTTACCAGGGCCAGCATCATGACAACGGCAAAGACGGGGCGTTTTATGGAGAGGTCTGAGAGGATCATATGTTCCTTATTTATATGACTTCGACGTTTTGCTAACTATTATGTGACGCAGGCTTTTGGCCATATGCTGTCGTAAATTCCCCTCCTGTGGAGGGGTGCCCGAAGGGCGGGGTGGTTTCCGGCTGCCTGTGCTTTATTTCGGGACGGGACGCCCAGTGTGCGTCCCCTACAATATTCCCCTCTGTAAAAGGCCGTTCCATAGGGCGCGATAAATCGCGCCCCTACGCCTTGCCTGTGGCTCAAAACCCTGTGTCATCATGTAAAATGATTTATCGCCTAATGCTACTCTTGTTATATAATTAGGCAATCATTTTTTATACCGTTATTTCTATAAGCTGAGGTAATACCTGAGCTAACAGATAATGCAGCATATTGCCCATTTCCAATAAATTATATAATTAGGCAATATTGATATTTTACTACCCCTCACTTCATCACGAAGGAGCGCAAATTATATGTAGCATACGTAGGGGCGGCAATCTGCTGCCTGCCGTTTCGTTGATTACAACCACGGGCGGCAGACTGCCGCCCCTACACAAACAAGACACGATGAAGACAACGCGGCATATGACCAAAAGCCGAAGTCATATCTTATTTTTTCGCAATTATAACAGCCCCTGTAAATAGCAACAAAACTCCCGCAACCCGCATTGGAGAGATCGGAATATGTTTTAACCCAAAAGCGCCAAAATGGTCTAATACGGCAGCAGTTGTAAGCTGTCCGGCTATTAAGGCTGCCATTGCCGCGGTTGTGCCTATTCTCGGCACGATAATTATGGACAGGGTTACAAAAAAAGCCCCAAGAAGTCCGCCTGTAAGCTCCCACCATGAAACATGGGATATTTCCTTCAATCCTCCTTTTCCTGTGAACCATACAACTATGAGCATTGCAATTGCTCCCACGAGAAAGGAGATAAAAGAGCTTTCAAAGTTACCTATTTTTTGCGCCAGTCTGACATTTATTGAAGGTTGCAGCGCAAGCGCAATCCCTCCGCAGAGCATTAGTGTGAAAAAGATGATATTATTCATAGGCTACCATTCTATACTTTCACCAACATTCAATACCTTAAATGTTTTCTCAAGGTTCAGTTTTTTAAGCTCAGCTTTAAAGGCCTCTGCTGTTCCGGTCAGAGCAGGGAAGGTTTTATAATGTATCGGTATTGCCATAACAGGTTGTACAAGGTTGACTGCCTGCGCCGCATCTGCTGGACCCATGGTGAATTTATCTCCTATACATACCAGCATTATATCTACTTTGCCTTTAAGCTGCGCCATGTCTGAAAAGAGATCGGTATCCCCTGTATGATATATTCTCGGACCGTTTTTTATGGAGATAAGGAATCCGCTTGGCGGGCCGGCGTAAACCGGGCCGTTTGAGGTATCCATTCCTCCACCGTGAATGGCGTTTATGAATTTCACCGTAACTTCGCCATCAAGCAGGGTTATAGTTCCGCCAAAACTTCCTGTTGTTGACATGTCAGCCTGGGCTGCAGGGAAATCCATATATGCTACAAGAGCCTTTTGTAGTTCAAAAGTTGCTACAAGTTTTGCTCCTGTTTTTTTCGCTATTTCTACTGCATCGCCTATATGATCTCCATGACCATGCGTAATGAGAATCAGGTCTACTTTTTTTAGGTTCTCAATGTCTTTCTTTCCATTAGGATTTGCGGGATTAGATATCCATGGGTCTATTAACAGGACTTTTCCGGTTGGAGTCGTTATTTTAAAGGCTGATTGACCGTACCAAAGTATTGAAGTTTTTTCCGCTGCTACAGCTGATGTTGTGGATAGTGTAAGCATAAATATTAATCCCCCAAGTATAAAAGTTTTCATTTTATCTTCTCCCTCCAGCGCTATCTGTTACTTTATCTCCGTCTTTAAGGTTAAATCCTCCTCTGGTTACATACCGTTCACCACTGCTGATTCCTGATTTTACCTCTATCATGTCACCGCTTATCTCCCCTGTGGTTATTTCCCGTTTTCTGGCAATACCGTTTTCAATGACGAAAACAGTTCCTCTGCCTGCACCCATATCAAAGTCTGTTATAGCGTTTCTGGGGATTAAAAGTACGTCATGACGGCTATCGGTTATAATTTTTCCTGTTGCGAACATGCCGCCTTTAAGTTGTTCAGGGACATTCTGCACTTCAGCAATTACACTTAAGGAGCGGTCTGTTGAAGAGATTTCCGGATTTATGAACATTACCTTTCCTCTGAAGGTTTTGTCCGGCAGGGCGTCTACACTGAATTCCAATATTTGTCCTACTTTTATTTTAGATGCTTCTGGAGATGGAACTGTGACAGTAAGCTCCAGGAGCCTGTTATCTACTATTCTGAATATAGTTTTTCCTGTGGATACATCTCCAGCAAAATCCCCGACATTAACATCTCTCATGGCAACAACACCGTCAATTGGGGAGACAACCAGCCCTCTTGCCAGTTTTGTTCTGCTTTGACGCAAATCTCCCTTTGCAACTCCTATCTGGGCGTTGGCAGCTTCAAGGCGGGCTTTTGCAGCATCAACTTCTGTTTTTGAATCATCTACAGCCTGTTGTGTTGCAAGGCCGGCTTCTTTAAGCTTGAGAGTACGACTGCGTTCTCTTTCGCTTCTGTTAAGCTCCACCTGAGCCTGGGCATAACTTGCTCTGGCAGATTCTACAGATGCCTCAGAGCGGTTTGTTATTGCCTGGGCTTCTGAAGAGTCGATAGCCGCCAATGGTTGACCTTTTTTTACATGTACCCATTCCGTTACATATACCTGTTTCACCAGGCCTGACATTTGGGTTCTTACATCGACTTTGAATTTTGCGTCCAGAGTTCCTGTAACATTCACCTTCTCGGTCATTTGTGAAGGTTTTGCAATGGCTGTTTCAACCGCTACAGGGGGCTTTTCTGCCTGGGTGCTCTCTCTTCCCTTATTGGAGCAGGCTATAAAGGATAGAATGAAGCAGATAATGGCGGTTATTTTTATTGTAAGTGGCTTCATTAAATAAGCTTCCTTTGATATATGACTTCGGGGCGCCCAGTGTGCGCCCCCTACGTAGTCATCGTCATTACGGCATTTATCATGGAGATCGGCGTCCTAGATGACCCGTATTGTATATTTCTACAATCGGGCCGTTTGCCAACGGCCCCTACACGAATGCCATATAACAGAAGCAACGCTGCAGATGGCCAAAAGCCGAAATCAGATAAAATTGCATTTTACCTGTTAGATTATATATAATACCAAGATTAAACAAAAATGGTATGAGGAATAAATGGTACGTAAAATTTTATCCTATCCCGACCCAGAGTTAAAGAAGATATCTCTTGCAGTTGAACAAATTGATGATGAGGTCAGGCAACTTGCAAAAGACATGGCTGAAACTATGTATGCCGCGCCGGGTGTTGGTCTTGCAGCGCCCCAAATAGGAGTTTTACAACGTATTGTTGCAATAGATACTTCCGCTAAAGATGAGCCTGCCGATCTTATTGTTGCGATAAATCCTGAGATAATTTACGCGGAAGGGGAGTGCTGCGAAGAAGAGGGGTGTCTTTCTGTGCCTGAATATTACGCGGACGTGAAAAGACATACAAAGGTTATTATTAAAGGACTTTCTATTGACGGTGAAGAACAGCAATGGGAAGCAGAGGGGCTTTTAGCCGTTGCTTTCCAGCATGAAATTGATCATCTCGACGGAATCCTTTTTGTTGACCATATTTCACCCCTTAAACGTGGAATATTCCGGAGAAAGTATAAAAAGATAATGATGGATAAAGGGAGTCAAGAGTGAAACCTGAACGTATTATTTTTATGGGGACGCCGATTTTTGCCTGTCCTACACTTAAAATGCTTATTGACCGCGGTGAAAATGTTATTGCTGTTATTACTCAACCTGACCGACCAAAGGGGCGTGGACAGCAGATGCAGGCCCCTCCCGTAAAAGAGCTGGCGCTTCAATATAATATCCCGGTTCTCCAGCCTCTTAAAGTAAGGGTTCCTGAAGTTATAGAGGAGATACGGGGATTAAATCCTGATCTTATTATTGTTGCTGCTTTTGGTCAGATTTTACCTAAAGCCCTTCTTGATATACCTTCGAAAGGGTGCATAAATGTTCATGCCTCTCTTTTACCTCGTTACAGGGGAGCTGCTCCTATAAACTGGTGCATTATAAATGGAGAAGAGGAGACTGGCATAACAACCATGATGATGGATGTTGGCCTGGATACAGGGGACATGCTTATTAAACGTTTTACAAAAATTCTGCCAGAAGATGATGCAAGCTCTTTGCATGACCGTTTGTCCTTGCTTGGAGCAGAAACAATGGCTGAGACTCTTGACCTTCTGGAGAAAGATGCTCTTAAACCTGAGAAACAAGATGACTCTTTAACCTGTTATGCTCCAATGTTAAAGAAGGAAACAGGTATAATAGACTGGTCCCTTAACGCTGCCGGGATTGCTAATCTTATCCGGGGAGTAACCCCATGGCCCGGCGCTCAGACGATGATTGATGATAAAGTTCTTAAAGTATGGAAGGCTCATACAGGATCAGGAAAAGGAAGCCCTGGCAGAATTCTCCAGGCAGGAAAACTCGGTATAGAGGTAGCTTGCGGTGAGGGGAGCCTTATTATTGAAGAGCTTCAGCTGGAAGGTAAGAAGAGGCTGACTGCCAGAGATTTTTTGGCAGGGTATCATATTGCTGAAGGTATTAAGCTTGGAGGAGAGAAAGTTGAAGCCTGAGCCTTCTAATGTGAGACCTCCCAGAAAACGCTTGTTTGTAGCTTTAATGGGAGTTACATGCCTTCTGATAGTAGGAATTATCTATCTTATATGGTGGATACCGACTAAAGGGCTGGCAAATATCCACCCTGATCTCCCGCACTATATGGGTATATTATTTATAATTCTTTCCGGTATAGCAATCATAGGGACTTTTCTGCTTGTTCTTACAACTGCTCTTAGCAGGGATATATTTTTTTCAGGGTTTTTGCGTCTTGTAGTTATTAAATTTCTCCTCCCCGCTATTGAAACTCTTGGTCGTGTTCTTGGAATAAAGAAAGATACTATAAGGCAGTCTTTTGTTGCTATGAATAACAGCCTTGTGGTTTCTCAGCATTTTAAAATTCACCCTGATCGTATTCTTATACTTCTCCCTCACTGCCTTCAGCTATTTGATTGTGATATTAAGGTTACAGGAGGGATTGAAAAGTGTATCCGCTGCGGTAAGTGCGATATTAAAGGGCTTGCAGAGCTGGCAGATAAATATCATATAGCGATTTCCGTAGCAACAGGTGGTACTCTTGCCAGAAAAGTTATTGTTGAAAAAAGACCTAAGCTTGTTCTGGCTGTTGCATGTGAAAGAGATCTTACATCAGGGATAAAGGACTGTTATCCTTTACCGGTTTACGGCATTCTTAATGACCGTCCAAATGGCCCCTGTATAAGCACAGTTGTTGATGTGGAGAAGATAGAGGAAGCTTTAAAGGCGGTGCTTCCTGAGTGAGGGTGCCGATGTGCCAGGGCGCGATAAATCGCGCCCCTACTGCCAAGAGGCGGGGGTATGAAGCAATATAACCCCGATATACACCGTCGGCGCGGTATGCGTTTGCGTGAATACGATTACACAAAAGACGGGCTATATTTCATAACAATTTGCACGTATGAACGAGAGCCGTTATTTGGCGGGATTGCCAATGCGGAGATGTCGTTATCTAAAGCAGGAGCCATTGCGGCGGAAACATGGTTAGAAATATCGGCGCGATTTTCAAATGTGGAGTTACACGATTTTATTATCATGCCAAATCACGTACATGGAATTATTGAAATCGTAGGGGCGCGATTTATCGCGCCCGATATCAACCCCATTTCCATTAACGATTCTAACGAAGGTATGATAAATTCCAATGAGTGCTCGATGAATCCCGACGAAGACGTGATGTATAATGGCGCGATAAATCGCGCCCCTACAGGTGGTGGGTTCGCGGGAGAGAAAAATCCCATGCACCACATGAATTTGGCGCGAATCATTCGATGGTATAAAGGGCGCACAACACATGAATGTCGTAAAGCAGAATTTTCCTTTGCCTGGCAGCGTAATTATTACGAACATATTATCCGCGATGAGGAAGACCTCAATCGTGTTACGGAATATATAAGAGTCAATCCATGCAGGTGGAATGAAGATCGTTTTTATACGGAGTTGGTGTGACTCAATACCGCCGCTATTTTCATAAACGCTTCCGATGTGGGCGCGATAAATCGCGCCCCTACAATCTTGAAATAAAACTTCTCTTTTCCATGCTTATTCTGTTTTTCCTGCTTCTTCCTGTCAGCCTTTTCGCAGACACCTTAAAGTATGCTGTGGCTGTAATGCCTGCTCCGGTGCTTTCAACACCGGATTTCCAATATGTTTTCA